>Ga0207433_10001384_pt1 | contig 52217 bp, 54 predicted proteins | sample YelNatPaOPGAMG01_FD_187559 | JGI IMG/M metagenome (GOLD analysis project Ga0207433, IMG submission 187559) | Hot spring thermophilic microbial communities from Obsidian Pool, Yellowstone National Park, USA - OP-RAMG-01 (SPAdes) (version 3) | ecosystem: Environmental > Aquatic > Thermal springs...
TGCTTACCTGTATGCGGGTCCAGAGGCGCGGCAGCAGGACCAGCGTGCCGCCGTGAAAATCGTCGTTCTCGAAGCCGGTCTGGACGTAAAGCCGGTTCCAGCTGCGCGATCTGGGGTCGCTTTGCCCGTTGGACTGGTGATCGATGGCGATGTTCAGGAGCTTCGGCGCAAAAGCCGAGGTTGCCGGGTCCAGGAATCTTTTGGAAAGAATGAGTTCGGGCTGGTAATTGCTTTCCCTGAAGGGGCGGGAGTGGGAGGCGTCCCAGAACTGCCAGAAAGATTGCTGGGTATAGCCAAACCACATGGCCCAGTCGCTGCTCTCCTGAGCCCACACCCTGGACTTGAAGCTGAACTGAAATTTGGCTTCGGTATTGTCCAGAGGATAGGAATAGGGAACCCGGTTGTTGGGGTTGGGGCTGGTCGGCGCGTTGTTGGGGTTCGAGGAGTTCGCGATCGGCAGGAAATAATTCTGTCGGTACATTGAGATGGCGCCGCTCTGATCCGGATCCCAGGTCGAAAGCAGCATGGACTTTTCTGGCGAGGATTTCGCCGTTTTTTCGGATATTGGGGCGGCGGGCTTTGCATCCTGATGCTCGGCAGGGCTTTCGGCTGCTTTCGGCACGCTTGCTGCAGGGCTCGCCAGGCTTTTGTAGCAGTCGCGCTGGGCCGCCAGGGGCGCGTTGTCCTGCTCCATTTTAAGGCAGTCCCGGAAGCTCAATGCCTGCGCTGATCCTGCCCAGAATGCGAGGATCAGCCAAGTCGCAGCCCGCTTCATTTTTTTCCCAGATAGTTCGCGATCTTCGCGAACTCGGAAATGGAGAGATTCTCGGCGCGCGCCTGGGGATCGATGGAGAGAATCACGAAATCCTCGTTACCCAGCATGCCCTTGAGCGTATTCCTCAAGGTCTTGCGGCGCTGCGAAAAAGCAGCCGCGACGATTTTCGAGAACAGCGCCTCGTCGGCGGCTTCGGCAGATTCGAGCGGAACCATCCTGACGATGGCAGAGTCGACCTTGGGTGCGGGATTGAAGCATTCGGGGGGCACCTCGAAGCATTTTTCCATATCGAAACGATGCTGCAGCATCACCGAAAGCCTCCCGTAGTCGTGAGTCGATGGCTCCGCGACCATTCTGTCGACGACTTCCTTCTGCAGCATGAAATGCATGTCCCGGATCGAATCAGAAAACCTGGACAGGTGGAAAAGCAACGGAGTGGAAATGTTGTAAGGCAGGTTGCCCACTACCCTGAGATTTTTTCCCAGGCTGGAGAACTCGAACCTCAGGGCGTCCATCTGGTGGACAGTCAGCTTTTCCGGGGGAAAGCGCTGCGAAAGATGAGCCACGATGTCCCGGTCTATTTCGATCACGTCCAGATGGTCGAGGATGGAAAGCAATGGCACGGTGAGCGCGCCGAGTCCCGGCCCGATCTCGGCCATTCTGTCCGAAGGCATGGGGCGTATGGCCTCGACGATTCTCGCGATGATGGCATCGTCCTTCAGGAAATTCTGACCGAAGCGTTTTCTCGGCTTGTGGCTCATCTCGATTTTTCGACCATTTCGATAGCGGTTTGAATCGCGGCCTTCAGGCTGCCTCTGTCTATTTTCCCCGTTCCTGCAAGGGAAAGTGCGGTTCCGTGGTCGACGGATGTCCTGATAATGGGCAGGCCCAGGGTAATGTTCACCCCGTTCCCGAAACTCGCGTATTTGAGAACCGGCAACCCCTGATCGTGGTACATGGCGAGCACGCAATCGAATCCTTCGAGATGATTGAAGAGCGTATCAGCCGGGAAAGGACCCTCGACAAGCATGCCCTTTTCCCGCAGCGACAGAATCGCAGGCGCTATGACGTCGATTTCTTCCCGCCCCAGATAGCCCGACTCTCCTGCATGCGGATTGAGCCCTGCCACGGCGATCTTCGGAAGAACTATTCCGAAGCGCGTCTTCAGGTCGCAATGCAGTATCTTCAAGGTGCGCTCGATGGACTCCTTCGTGATTGCATCCGGCACTTCCCTCAGAGGAAGATGGGTGGTGGCGAGGGCGACCCGCATCCCGCCGCCCGCGAGCATCATGACGACCTGTTCGGTTCCGGTGAGGTCGGCCAGAAACTCGGTGTGGCCGCTGAAGGCAATTCCGGCGGCATTGATGATTCCCTTGTGGAGCGGGGCGGTCACGAGCGCATCGAATTCGCGATTCAGGCAGCCCTCAGTTGCCCGCTCCAGGGTCTCAAGGAGCGGGCGGCTGTTCGAAGCATCCGGTTCGCCGGGAATCGCTTTCGAGGGCAGGGGATGGTGTGCTATGGAGAATGCGGCGGAAACGCCGGGGGCGTAATCCGGGATGTCGAATGGAAGCTCGAGCAGTTCGGCGCGCTCCCGGAGCATTTCCCGGTCCGCGATGAAGACGATGCGCGCAGGGAGGTCCTCTCTGGCGAGGCCGACGCACAGATCAGGGCCTATCCCCGCCGGCTCCCCTGGCGTTACCGCTAGCGTGATGCTATTTGCTGCTGTCGAGATGGTATTCGACATAGGCCCGGTCGCGCAGCTGCCTCAGCCACTCCTGGTAGGCTTCGTCGGACTTCCTGACCGCAAGCGCCTTGCGCGCTTCCAGAAGCTGTTTTTCCTTGCCCACATCCTCGCTGCGCCTTCCCAGCACCTGGATCAGATGCCATCCGAAAGGCGTGTGAACCGGCTCGCTGATCTGGCCCGGCTGAAGGGCATCCATTGCCTTCTGGAATTCCGGCACCGTGTCGCCAGGAGAGACCCAGCCTATGTCGCCGCCGTTGGCAGCGCTCGGATCGTCGGAGTGGAGCTTCGCCTCCTGTCCGAAATCAGCCCCCTTCTTGACCTTGTCGAGAATGTCCTGAAGGCGCTTCTTGGCTTCGTCTTCGGAGACATCTTCGCCAGTCTTGATCAGGATATGCCGCACATGGGTCTGCGTTACGAGCGCCTGGGAACCTGCCTCGCGCTTGTCGTTGAGCTTGATGATATGGAATCCGTTGGGGCTTCTGAGGATGCCGCTGATATCCCCCGGATTCATTTTCTGCAGCAATTCAGTGAAGGCTGTCGGCAACTGTCCTGCAGGCTTCCAGCCGATCTCTCCGCCCTGCAGGGCATCAGGCGCATTGGAAAACGAGGCTGCAACCTGTCCGAAGTCGGTCCCGTTCCTCAATTGGGCGAGCGCTTCCTCGGCCCTGCGAAGCTGGGCCTGGATCTGCTCGGCATTTGCCTGCTCTGGCAATCCGATGAAGATGTGGGAAAGATTGTATTCCTCGGACTTGCCCTGCTGCTTTTGGTTTTTCAGGTAATTGTTGACTTCGGAGTCGGTGACGACGACCTTGCTGTCGACTTCGCGCTGCCTGAGCTTGGACTTGATGATTTCGTCGCGGATTTCTGCCTTGAATTTTCCAAAATCGACGCCGTCCTTCTCCACCGCCTTGCGGAAATCCTCAAGGCTGAGCTTGTTGTCGCTTGCGATGCGCTCCAGGGCCTTGTTGAGCTGTTCGTCGTCGACCTTGAGGCCCACTTCGGCAGCGTACTGAAGCTGAATCTTGTCCATGATCATCTGCTCAAGCACCTGCTTCCTGAGGACGCTCTCGGGCGGCAGGGGAATGCCGCGCTTCACGATTTGCTTGGAAATGGCCTGAATCCGGTCATCGAGTTCGACCTGGGTGATCACGTCGTTGTTGACCACGGCCACGATGCGGTTGACGAGCTCTGCCCCCTGAGCGGAAAGTGCTGCGAAAGCGAGGGCAAATAAAAAAACGAAACGGAAAAATTTGTTTGTCATGTCGAAACCCTGGAGAACAGCGGTTATTCTACTCCATCAAACATTGAATCTGAAATGCATCACGTCGCCATCTTGCACCACGTAATCCTTGCCTTCCAGCCGCATTTTGCCGGCTTCCTTTGCGCCCTGTTCGCCTTTGTACGCGATGAAATCGTCATAGGCGATCACTTCTGCCCGGATGAAGCCGTGTTCGAAGTCGGTGTGGATGACGCTTGCCGCCTTGGGCGCGGCGTCTCCCTTGTGTATGGTCCAGGCCCGCACTTCCTTGACGCCAGCGGTGAAATAGGTTTGCAGGCCGAGCAGTTTGTAGCCTGCCTGGATCACCCGGTTGAGTCCAGGCTCCGCGAGCCCCATGTCCTTCAGGAATTCGGCCTTGTCGGCTTCTTCCAGGTCGGCGATCTCCGCTTCCATCGCAGCGCAGATGGCGACCACAGGCGCCTTTTCCTTCGCGGCATATTGGATCACCGCATCGAGAAGAGGGTTGTCCTTAAAGCCGCTTTCGCTGACGTTGGCGACATACATCGCGGGTTTTGCGGTGAGCAGGCAAAGGGGTCTGATGAGGTCAAGTTCGCCTTCGTCGAGCGTCATGCTGCGCACCGGAAGTCCCTGGTCGAGATGGGAATGGACCTTTTCGAGGAGCGCCAGCAGCTTGACCGCCTCCTTGTCGCCGCTCTTGGCCACCTTGCCATGCCTTGCTTGCGCCTTCTCGACCGTGGCAAGGTCGGCAAGCCCGAGTTCGGTGTTGATGGTTTCGATGTCCGAAATCGGATCGACCCTGTTTGAAACGTGAACGACGTTGCCGTCTTCGAAGCAGCGCACGACATGCACGATGCCATCGGTTTCGCGTATGTTGGCGAGAAACTGGTTGCCCAGACCCTCCCCCTTGGAGGCGCCTGCGACCAGCCCTGCGATGTCCACGAATTCGACGATGGCAGGCTGCGTCTTCTGCGGCCTGACGATTTCGGAAAGCATCGCAATGCGCGCATCGGGAACTTCGACTATGCCGACATTGGGTTCGATGGTGCAGAAGGGATAGTTCTCCGCCGCGATTCCCGATTCTGTCAGGGCATTGAACAGGGTGGACTTGCCGACATTCGGCAGTCCCACGATTCCGCATTTCAGGCTCATGAATTTTCGGGGTTTATCTGGAAAAAACGCATTATAGCATCCCCGGCGATGCCGCACGCCCGGAAAAAATGCCCATCGGGAATGGCGGGCCAGCAGGGGGGTGCGGCGCAATCATGACCGGCTTCTGTATCGGCTTTATGAGATTGGCGCAACGCTGTGTATCGAAACGTGGCTATACTTGCAGGGTGGGCGAAAACAGGAGAAAACATGGAAAGCGAAGTCAGAAAGATGCTGGAGGGCGACATCGGATTTTTCCGCAAGAGGGCCGGGTTCTACAGGGAAAATCATTTGCACGAGGCTGCCGTTTACGCCGAAAGGCTTGCGGACAATCTTGAGCTTGCGCTGACCACCTTGCCGAGGGACGACGATATCGAAATCGCCTAGGCTTTGGTATGCAGCTTCAGCATGGCTGCCTGCTGCTGCCCCTTTGCGATCAGCGGCCAGGCCGCCAGGCTCTTCGAGATTGCGTCCTGGATCAGCTCCTCTTCTTCCTTGCGCGGGGCCTTGAGCACGTAATCCGAGACGTTCTTCTTCTCCCCCGGGTGCCCTATTCCGAGGCGCAGGCGCCAGAAGTCCTGGGTGCCGAGATGGGAGGCAATGTCCTTGAGCCCGTTGTGTCCGCCGAGTCCGCCGCCGAGTTTCAGGCGAACCGTGCCAGGCTCGAGGTCGAGCTCGTCGTGCACCACCAGAATGTGCTCCGGGGCGATCTTGTAAAAGCGCGAAAGGGCGGAAACCGCCCTGCCGCTTGCATTCATGAATGTTTGTGGCTCAATGAGCCAGATGTCTCCCGGGATGCGGGCGGTGAAGCCGTGCATCCTGGGGTCCATCTTGAGGGTTGCGTTTTCCCCTGACGCAAGCCTGTCAACCCACCAGAAACCCGCATTGTGCCGTGTTTCCGCATATTCCCTTCCCGGGTTGCCCAGACCTGCGACCAGTCTGATCATGAGCCAAATCAGGCTTCTTCGGGTGGTGCGGCAGCTTCTTCGGAGACGGCGCCCCTGGGCAGAGTGATGGTTGCGACGACGGCATCGCTGCCATGCGTGATCGCCTCGACGCCCTTGGGCAGCTTGAGGTCGGAGATGTGGATCGAGTGGCCGAGCGCGAGCGAAGCGAGGTCGACTTCGATGAATTCCGGCAGGTTCCCCGGCAGGCAGGATACCTCGATCTCGTTCATGACATGGCTGACGATGCCGGAGGAAAGCTTCACGCCGGGGGCGATATCCGCATTGACGAAGTGCAGAGGCACCTTCATGTGCACTTTTTGGTCTTTCGCCACGCGCTGGAAGTCGACATGCAGCACGATCGGCTTGAAGGGGTGCATTTGCACGTCCCGAAGCAGCACCGCTTCCTTGGCGCCGTCGAGCATCAGGTTCAGAATCGAGGCATGGAACACTTCCCGCTTGAGCTGATGGAAAATGGTATTGTGATCAAGCTCGATCGCTTGCGCTGCTTTGCCGCCGCCATATACGATTCCTGGCACGCGACCGGCTATGCGCAGGCGGCGGCTCGCACCCGTTCCCTGCAATGTGCGCGCTGTTGCGCTGATTTCGATTTGCATTTGACTACTCCAAAAAATTGCGGGCCGCGACCAGCCCGCAGGTTAAAAAACTATTCCATGAAAAGGGAGCTCACCGACTCCTCGTTGCTGATGCGCAGCATCGTTTCTGCAAGCAGCCCGGAAATCGTGATGGCCCTGATCTTTTCGCACTCCTTCGCATCTTCCTTCAGCGGGATGGTGTCGGTGACGACCAGTTCGTCTAGCGCGGAGTTCTTGATTCTTTCGACCGCAGGACCGGAAAGCACCGGATGGGTGCAGTAGGCGATCACCCTTTTTGCGCCGTGCTCCTTGAGGGCTGCGGCCGCTTCGCAGAGCGTGTTGGCGGTGTCCACCATGTCGTCCATGATCACGCAGGTCCTGCCTGACACGTCGCCGATCAGGTTCATGACTTTGGCGACATTGGGTTTTGGCCGCCTTTTGTCGATGATGGCGAGATCGGTTTCCAGCCTTTTCGCGAGCGCCCTTGCGCGCACCACGCCGCCTATGTCAGGAGAAACGACGACGAGATCTTTGTAGTCGTGCTTCCAGATGTCTCCGAGCAGGATCGGCATCGCATAGATGTTGTCCACCGGGATGTCGAAAAACCCCTGGATCTGGTCGGAGTGAAGATCCATCGTCAGCAGCCTGTCGATTCCGACGCTGGCGAGCATGTTGGCCACGACCTTGGCCGTGATCGCAACGCGCGCCGAACGGGGGCGCCTGTCCTGCCGGGCATAGCCGAAATAGGGAATCGCTGCGGTGACCCGCCCTGCGGAAGCCCGCTTCAGTGCGTCGACCATCACCAGCACTTCCATCAGGTGATCGTTGGTCGGGCGGCAGGTCGATTGCAGCACGAAGACATCCTTGCCGCGCACGTTTTCGAGAATTTCAACCATCACTTCGCCGTCGCTGAAGCGGGTGACATTCGCGCGTCCGAGGTGGATGCTGAGGTGCCGAACCACTTCCTCCGCGAGAACGGGATTGGCATTGCCGGTAAACACCATCAGACTGTCGTAGGCCATGCCACCATCCTTCTATGCTTCAAATTCAACTGGCTGGGGAGGTAGGGATCGAACCTACGCATGCCGGGATCAAAACCCGGTGCCTTACCGCTTGGCGACTCCCCAAAACTGGTTCCCCGCTCAGAAATCCCTCAGCGGGTGGCGATCAAGCCCTCTGGCCAGGAAACCGTGCATCCCTTGCGGAAGCTCGTCCAATGCGCGCCTGGCATCGAACTCGCTCGAAAACTCCGCGAATACGCACGATCCCGACCCCGTCATGGCTGCCGGTCCGTATCGCCGCAGCCAGGCTAGATGCTCGGCAACGACCGGATATCGGCTGCAGGCCACGGGTTCAAGGTCATTATGACCGGCCTTGATCGAAAAGTCCGATATTTTGATTGGATTCGTGTTCCTTGTCAATTCCGGGCTTGCGAAAATTTCGGCCGTGGAAATTTGAACCTGCGGCACCAGGACCAGGTACCAGGCAGGATCGAGGCAAATGGGGGCGAGTTTTTCGCCTATTCCTTCGGCGAAGGCGTTTTCTCCGAAAATGAAGACGGGCACGTCTGCTCCGAGCTTCAGTCCGATCTGCCGCAGCTTTTCCCGTTCGAGATCCAGATTCCACAGCCTGTTCAGTACGATCAGGGTGGTAGCCGCATCAGAACTGCCCCCCCCCAGTCCGCCGCCCATGGGCAGGCGTTTTTCGAGTCCGATTTTCGCCCCCAGCCGGCAGCCGCTCGCCTGCTGGAGGAGGCGGGCTGCGCGCAGGCAAAGATCAGATTCGACGGAAACTCCGGGCAGAGGATTTAGCAGAACGATTTCAGGCGAATCTGAAATTTCGAAGCTCAGGCGGTCGCAATAATCGATGAATCTGAACACGCTTTGCAGCAGATGGTAGCCATCGGGGCGTCTTCCCACCACATGCAGGAATAGGTTGAGTTTGGCTGGGGCGGGGTAGCTCGTCACGAGTCGGCGTCGATGATGAATTTGATCCTGACCCCTTGGCGCCGCAACACGATTTCCTTCGGCAAACCATTCTCGAAGCGGCGCGGGTAACGAATGTCCCATCCGTCCTGAGTGAGCTCGGCAAGCCTGTTTTCCTGATCGAAAGAGGCGCTCGAGGGCGAATCGGCAGCGGATTTTCCCCTGATCCAGCTGTCCAGCCCCTGCAGGGGGAGGCGCCATCCCAGTATCTTCTCGGTCAGGCTTTCGACGTCTTCAGCACGGTATTCCTGCCGGTTCTGGGCGGTCATCAGGGCGCCTTCAGGATTTTTCAGGATATGAGCCACCGTCTGCCCCAGAGGAGAGAGGAGCCAGACCTCGTCCGAACTTTTGCGGTGTATCCAGCGCAGACTGCCGTTGAATCCCTTGTCGTCGTATTTCACGGCTATCCTGCCGGAGAGGTCGAAGAGCGTATCGGGGGAGACAGATTTCGGCGGCGTCGTGCTGCATCCGGCCAGGAAAAGCAGGAGAAGCAGGATGCGCATCAGTGCCCGAATTTCTTGAGACTCTTGATGAGCACTTCGTTGCCCGGATTCTCCTTCAGGGAAGATTGCAGCAGCTTCTTAGCGTCTTCATGCTTTCCCTGCACCCAGAGCACTTCGGCCAGATGGGCCGCGATTTCCGGGTCGCGGCGCCCGGCATAGGCGCGCTTCAGGTAGTCGATGCTGGAGGACACGTTGCCCATCTTGAATTGCAGCCAGCCCATGCTGTCGAGGGTGTAGGGATCCTGCGGAGACAGGTTCAGCGCCTTCTCGAGCAGGGGCAGTGCCTCCTTGTAGCGGGTGGTGTGCTCGACCAGCGTATAGCCGAGTGCATTGTAGGCCTGGGCAAAGTCGGGCTGGATACTGATCAGCTTGTTCAGGCTCTTCTCGGTTTCCCGGATCTTGCCGATCTTTTCTGCGGCCATGGCCTGGTCGTAAAGCAGATTGGGGGAATCGGGGAATTTCGCGAGCCCTTTGTCGAGCACGGCATAGGCCGTCCGGTAATTTCCGGAATCGTGCAGCATCTGTGCTTCGGCCTGGATGATGAATACCTTCTCGGCTTCGTTCGCAGTCGGGATGTTGTGCAGATAGCTTCTCGCCCCGGCAAGATTTCCCTGCTCCTTCATGAGAACGGCTACCCTGACCTTCGCCGCAAGATACTGATTGCCTTTTTCTACGGCGTTGTACCACTTCTCGGCCTCGGCTGGATTTTTCTTCAGTTCGTAACTTTGGCCGAGGTAATAGCGGACGAGGTCGGTATTCTGGTAACCCTCATCGAGCAGCTTCTTGAAGTCGGAAATGGCCGAGTCGACGTCGCCAAGCTGCAGCGACAGCAGGCCCACCGCGAAGGCGACCTCGCGATTTTCGGGGAACGTCTTCTTGAGCTCGGCGAATTCCTCGCGGGCTTCTGCATATTTCTTTTCGGAGACCAGGAATTTGGCATAGTTGAGGCGCACATCCTGGGATTTCGGGTATTGAGCGAGGAAATCCTTGAGATACGGCTGAACTCGGGTTTTATCGACCTGCTCCAGAATCTGCATTTTCAGCAGGGCGGCCATTTCCCAGCCCGCACGCATCGAGGCGGCCTTGTCGGCTTCTTCCAGGGCGAGATCCGTTTGTCCTGCGCGCCATGCCGCAATGGAGAGGGCATAATGCGCTTCGGGATGGTCCAGATAAGGTTTCGTCACCGTCTGGATGGCCGAAAGCACTGCCTGCTTGTCGGGCTGTCGCGCGAAAAGGTTGTTGAGCTGCAGCAATCCTTTGTCCAGGTTTTCCCCGGTTTGCTGGGCAAGCAGCTTTTCGATGTTGGGGCGAGCTTCGTCGATGCTGCCGCTATGGGCGAGCAGCGCAGAGAGGGTCTGCTTGGCCTTGATCGAATTCGGGTCGACTTCGGTCAGGAGCTTCGCCATTTCGAGCGAAGCCGTCACGTTGCCCGAAAAGAGTGCAATGTCGAGCGCACGCTGCACGATTCTCGGGTCGCGCGTTCTTTTCGCCATGTCCACGTAGGCCTCGGTTGCGATGCCGAGATTGCCGCGCTGCCCGGCGATTTCACCGAACAGGAACTCGAAGAGCAGCTCGTCGCTCAAAGCCACGTCGGGCAATTTTGGCGGAACGGGAACAGCGGCCGCTGCGGGTTTCGTCGCGGGCAGGGGTTTGACGGGCTGCCCTGCGCACGCGGCGAACAGGAGGGGCAGGACCGCGATGGCGATGAGTTTGGAATTCATGCGGGAATGGCAATCAAAGCTGGATTAGAGTAATGGGATCATAAATTCGTTCAACAATACCCGCATATTAGGTATATTTGAACCGTACCACAAGAGAATCGTAATTTATGGATACGCCAGACTCATCCCTTGTCCTTCACGCTCGCGACCTGCGCCGATCCTATGGCGGGCGCGTTGCCGTCGACGGCGTTTCCATCGAGCTGAGGAAGGGCGAAGTGCTCGGTTTCCTGGGGCCCAACGGGGCGGGGAAAAGCACGACGATGCGCATGCTCACCGGAAATCTGCTGCCCGATTCGGGAACGGTGAGCCTTTGCGGGGTTGACCTTTTCGAGAAGCCTTTGAGGGCGAAGGAGGGGCTCGGCTATCTTCCTGAAATCCCGCCTCTCTACCGCGATATGAGCGTCGACGATTATCTGAAATTTGCAATGAAGCTGCACCGGGCGAGAACCGACGCGCTTGCCGAGACCAAGGCGCGCTGCGGGCTGGCCGATGTCGGAAAGCGACTGATCGGCTCGCTCTCGAAAGGCTACCAGCAGCGCGTGGGAATCGCCCAGGCGATCATTCACGATCCCGATGTCATCATACTCGACGAGCCTACGGCAGGACTCGACCCCAACCAGATACGGGAGGTCAGAACATTGATACGCGAACTTGGCGACAGGCACGGCGTGATTCTTTCCACCCACATCCTTTCCGAGGTCGAGGGCGTTTGCGACAGGGTGCAGATCCTGCATCGCGGCAGGCAGGTTTACTGCGGCGAAGTCGGGGGAGGGCAGCAGCCGATCGAAGCGGGATTCAACAATCCGCCTTCGGTCGATGAGCTGGCGGGAATCGAGGGCATGGCGAGCGTGGAGGCGCTTTCCCCGAATCTTTTCCGCCTCCATCCGGTGAAGGGGCTGGATCCGACGGAATCCGTGGTCAGGTTGGCATCGGAAAGAAACTGGAAGCTGCAGCGGATCAGTCCGGCGAGAAACAGCCTGGAAACGATATTCGCGGAACTGACCAGGGAGGCATCTTGATTCGCCTGGTCGCCGCCAGGGAAATCAGGGCGCTTTTCGCCTCCCCCCTGGCCTGGATCGTCCTAGCGATCTTCCAGGCCATCCTCGCCTGGATATTCCTGGCAAGGCTGGATGCTTTTCTCGGGGTCCAGGCGAAATTGCAGAACATTCTGAATCCGCCCGGCGTCACGGAATGGATCGCTGCCCCGCTCTTTTCCGCCGCCTCGATGATTTTCCTGATGATCATTCCGCTTTTCACGATGCGCCTCATTGCCGATGAAGCCCGCAACCAGACGCTCACCTTGCTGCTTTCTGCGCCGATTTCACCGGCCCGGATCATACTCGGAAAATTTCTCGGCCTGATGGCTTTTCTCGGCACCGCGATCATGCTCCTGCTTTTGATGGCGATTTCCCTGCTTCTCGGCGGGAAGCTCGATTTCGGGCTGCTCTTTGCCAATACACTGGGGCTCGCTCTGCTCGCCGCGAGCTTTTCCGCCCTCGGACTCTACCTTTCATGCCTGAGCTCTCATCCCTTTCTGGCAGGGATAGGCGGAATCGGATCGCTTCTCGGGTTGTGGGCCGTAAGCTTCGGTTCGGGCAGCTTCTTTCAGGCCGTGTCGCCCGCCGCCCATTTCGAAAGGTTCAACCAGGGGCTGGTGGACACCGGAGACATCGCCTATTTTTCCCTGTTCGTGATCCTTTTCCTGGTGCTTTCGATATGGCAACTGGAGAAGCGCTGACATGAAAAAGCTTTTGCAGATCATCCTGCTTTGCGCGCTTGTCTTCATGCTGGGTTTTCTTTCGAACCGGTACAGCCATCAGTGGGACTTGACGCAAAACGGCAGGCATAGCCTGAGCGAGACCACGCGTCAAATTCTCCAAAGAATGAATGGGCCCCTCAAAATCACTTCCTATGCCTCGACCCATGATCCCAAGTTCGGGAACGTGCAGCAGGTGGTGAAGGATTTTCTCGAGCCCTACCGGCGCATCAAGCCCGACATTTCGCTCGGCTTTGTCGATCCCATCGAGGAACCCAAGCTCGCCGAACAGGCGGGGGTCCAGGTCGACGGCGAGATGGTGGTCGAGTACGGCGGCAGGCGCGAGCACCTGACCACCCTGAACGAGCAGGCCGTCGCCAACCTCATGATCCGGCTTTCGAGGAAGCAGGAAAGGCTCGTCATGGCGCTTTCCGGCCACGGGGAACGAAAGCTCGACGGCATTGCCAATTTCGATCTGGGCGAGTTCGGCAGCCGTCTTCGGAAAAACGGCTTCAAGACCGGCAGCGTGAACCTTGCGCTCGCCCAGGACCTGCCGCAGAACATGAATCTTCTCGTGATCACTTCCCCGCAGGTCGATCTGCTCCCCGGCGAAGTCGAGAAGCTCAAATCCTATCTCGACCGCGGAGGGAATCTCCTCTGGCTGATCGATCCGCAAGCCGATTCCGGCGAGCCGCTGCACGGGCTCCAGCCGCTTGCCGACAAGCTGGGCCTTTTGCTGACGCCTGGAACCGTGGTCGATCCGGCTGCATTGAAGCTCAATGCGCCTGCGAACTGGGCGCTCGGTACACGCTACGGGCAGCATCCCGTCACGCGCAACTTCAGCCTGATTACGGTATTTCCCTTCGCTCGCCAGGTCGGGGCTTCCTCCGACAGTGGCTGGCATGTCACTCCGCTCGTCGAGGTGGCTCCCACGGGCTGGCTTGCGACGAATGGCAGCCCGAAATTCGACAGGAGTCGCGATGTCAGGGGGCCGGTCACCGTTGCGCTCGCGATGGAGCGCACAGTTCGGGACAGGGATCAGCGGATCGCCATAGTCGGAACGGGGGAGTTCCTCGCCAATGCTTTCGTGGGCAACGGCGGCAACATGGATTTCGGGGTCAATCTCGCCAACTGGCTTGCAGGTGACGAAAGGCTGATTTCCCTGCAGCCCAGGCCCACGCTCGACAACAGCATGCTGCTTTCCAAGGCAGAGGGGGGGGCGATGGCGATAGGGCTGCTTTTCGGCCTGCCGCTGCTCTTCGTCGCAGTTGCCGCCATCATAGCCTGGAAGCGGCGCAGGCTATGAGAACAGGGCTGCTTCTGGCGGCGGTCGCTTTGCTCGCCGCCTTCATGCTGTTCAAGCCGGACTTTTCCGGAATCAGGCTTTCGGAGACTTCTTCCGGCAAGGCGAAAAGCATCAGGATAGAGCGAGCCGGGATGCCCGCGATCCTGCTCCGGAAAAGAGGTGGCGCCTGGAAAATAACCGCCCCGGTCATGGCATCGGCGAGACAGGAATCCGTAGCAAACATCCTCTCCATTCTCGATGCGAAATCCGACCAGAAGCTGCGTGCCGCGGACATTTCCCGCTTCGGTCTCGACAGGCCTGTGCTGAAGCTCGTCATCGATTCCGAGGCATTCGACTTCGGCATGCTGAATCCCGTCACCGGGCAGCAGTATGTGAGGAAGGGCGGGGACATTTATCTGGTCTCGGCAAGATATGCCCTGATGCCTTCTCTGGCCGAAATGGAGGCGGATCATGCCGGAACTCCCTGAGGTCGAAACGACGAGAAGGGGGCTGGAACCCCATGTGAGCGGAAAGAAGATAGCAGGGGTCGTGATCAGGAATCCGCGCCTGCGCTGGCCCATTCCGGAAAACCTGGCGGGAGAGATTGCCGGAGCCACCCTGCAGGGCATTGCGAGGCGTGCCAAGTACCTGCTCCTCGACTGCGGCAGGGGCACGCTGATCCTGCATCTGGGCATGTCCGGCAGCTTGCGTTACCTCGATGCAGATATCAGCCCGCGCAAGCACGACCATTTCGACCTGGTTTTTTCCGACGGAAGCCGCATCCGCCTGCATGACCCGAGGCGTTTCGGCGCGGTGCTCTGGGAGGCAGGCGATATCCTGAGCCATCCCCTTATCCGGAATCTCGGCATCGAACCTTTCGATCCCGCGTTTTCCGGAAAAACGCTTTACGAGCTTTCCAGGGGAAGAAGTGTCAGCGTGAAGCAGTTTCTGATGGACAATCATGTCGTCGTCGGGGTGGGTAACATTTATGCGAACGAATCGCTCTTCAGGAGCGGGATCAGTCCGCTCAAGCCAGCGGGAAAGATCGGGTTGCTCGGCTACATGAAGCTTGCCGGAGAAATCGGGACGACCCTTCAGGAGGCCATAATCGCAGGGGGAAGCAGCCTGCGCGATTTCGTTGATTCTTCGGGAAATCCGGGCTATTTCCAGCAGAGTTATTTCGTTTACGGCAGAGCCGGCGACCCCTGTCTCAGCTGTTCCAGTCCGATCAGGCAGGTGAGACAGGGGCAGCGTTCGAGCTTTTATTGCCCGAAATGCCAGAGATGAGGATTTCGAAGGCGCTGTCCATCCCGATTGATGAGATCGAGATCAGCGCCGTGCGCGCGCAGGGCGCTGGCGGGCAGAACATCAACAAGGTTTCCTCCGCGGTGCATCTGCGCTTTCCGGTCGTCCCCTCTTCCCTGCCCGACGAATTGAAGACGAGGCTGCTCGAACTGAAGGATCGGCGCATCACGCTCGATGGCGTGATCGTCATCAAGGCCCAGCGCTATCGCAGCCAGGACAAGAACCGCGAGGATGCGCTCGGCCGGCTTCGCGAATTGATCCTTCGTGCCGCAGCGCCGCGCAAGGTCAGAAAACCCACTCGTCCCACCCGAGCTTCCCGGAAGAGACGCCTCGAAAGCAAGGAGCGGCGCAGCGGGATCAAGGCTTCGAGAAGAAAGGTCGAAGCGCAATGATTTGAGCTATACTGTCCGAAAAATAACCTGAGGAGATGACATGCCCCTGATCAGACTGTTCGCGATATTGTTCGCCCTGCTGCTTCCCGCAACCGGGTTCGCCGGCACCGAGCTGACCTGGTACGGTCATGCCGCATTCAAGCTGAAAACCCCGGAAGGCAAGGTTCTGCTCATCGACCCCTGGATCACCAATCCAGCCAACAAGTCGGGCAAGGAAGACCTGGAGAAGATCGGAAAGGTCGATCTGATCCTGATCACCCACGGGCATTTCGATCATGTCGGGGATGCGGTGGAAATCGCCAAGAAGACGGGGGCCAAGCTGGTTTCGAGCTTCGATCTGGGAACGGCTCTCGTCAAATATGCGGGCTTTCCCAAGGATCAGGCGGGATTCGACACGCTGGGCAATTCCGGGGGTGAAATCACGGTGCTGAACGGCGAAGTGAAGATCGCATTCATCCCCGCAGTGCACAGTTCGTCGGTGATGTCGCCTGACGGCAAGGACATCCACATGGGGGGCAATCCGGGCGGATTCCTGATCATGGTGAAGAATGGCCCGGCGATCTATCATACCGGCGACACGGACGTGTTTCCGGGCATGTCCCTGATTCCGCAGTTCCACAAGGTCGACGTGATGCTGGCCTGTATCGGGGACCATTTCACCATGGGTCCCGACCGGGCTGCGATGGCCGTGAAGCTGGTGAAGCCGAAATGGGTCGTTCCGATGCACTATGGCACCTTCCCTGTCCTGACCGGGACGCCGGAAGCCTTTGCCGATGCGCTGAAGAAAAGCCATTCGAGCGCGAAGCTCAAGGTCATGAAAGTCGGAGAGACGGCAGCCTTCTAGGGCCTGCTAACACTTGTCCGTCGCACACATCTGACAAGAGTTAACAGGCTAGATCCAGATGGGGTTCGGGTTGGCGATATGCCCTTCCAGGATGGACCTGAAATGGTCAGGATCCTTGGCATGGGTGAGCTCCCCGGCCCGCGGCAGGTAATAGTCGTAGAGTCTGGAGACCCAGAAGCGCAGGGATGCGGTGCGCAGCATGATCGGCCATGCGCGTCCCTCGTCTTGCGTGAGCGGGCGTATTTCATGGTAGGCTGAAAGCAGCGCGAGCGTTCTGGCTTCGTCCAGGTTGCGGGACGGGGCGATGCACCAGTCGTTCACCGTGATGGCGATGTCGAGCAGCAGCCTGTCGTTGCAGGCGAAATAGAAATCGATGAGTCCGCCGATTTCATCCCCTTCGAACAGCACATTGTCCCTGAAAAGATCGGCATGGATCACGCCTCTCGGAAGATTGCCGAAATCGCACTTCGACTGGAACCTGATTTCTTCTTCGAGCAGATGCCCTTCATCGGGGCTGGTGTGCGGCAGGATTTCGGGCAAGGCCGCTTCCCACCATTTCGCGCCCCTGGGATTTTCCATGCTTGCCGGATAGCTTTTTCCTTCGAGATGCATTTTCGCGAGCATTTTCCCGATGTCCCGGCAATGATCGACATCCGGATGCTCCACGGAATGCCCCTTCAGGCGAGTGACGATGCTCGCAGGTTTTCCGTTCAATGTTCCTATCAGCTGGCGTCGGTGATCGGGTACCGGGTTCGGGCAGGGGATGCCGTGGCTGGCGAGATGCGCCATCAAGTCGAGGTAGAAGGGCAGCTCCTTCAGGGTCAGCTTCTCGAAAAGGGTGAGGACGAACTTTCCCCTTTCCGTGGTGACGAAATAATTGGTGTTCTCGATTCCGGAAGCAATGCCTTGCAGATCGACGAGATTTCCCAGATCGTAGTTTTCCAGCCAGATCGAGAGCTGACCGGGCGTGACAGTCGTGAAAACGGACATGTCAGAAGCGGTGGATGACCCACATCGGAGGCTGGACACCTGGATCAATTTGGCCGCGGCGGACGAATTTGCCATCCCCCTTGGGGTCGACCAGATAATAAGGCACGCCGTGCTTCGGCGTAACCTTGATCATGTAAAGCTGCCCGTGGATGCGGTATTCCTCGATTTTTTCCTCGCCCTTCTGCTTGATCGTCACCTCGGGCTCGGGCTGGTCTTCTCCTGTAACTACCGGAGGCGGCGGAACATCCGGCAGAGGTTCGAGTCCCTTGGGATCGGCGAAAGCCTGCGACGAGAGAAGGCAGAGCAGTGCGAGGATTGCATAACGCATGATATTTTCCAGGTTCATGGCCGATAAAGCGGTATTTTATCCGAAAAGTTCAAAGGTTGAGCTGGATTTCGTGCTCGGCCTCCGAAGGGGCGAATCCGCGCGTCTCATAATGCCTGAAGATCGCATCCACGACCGCTTCGGGTTCGTCGATTACCTGGATCAGGTCGAGGTCTTCCGGGCTGATCATTTTCTCCTTCACCAGGACTTCCCTGATCCAGTCGAGCAGCCCTTTCCAGAAAGGAGAGTGAACCAGAATGATCGGAATCTTGCGGGTTTTCCCGGTTTGCACCAGAGTGAGCGCTTCCATGAGTTCGTCGAGGGTTCCGAAACCGCCGGGCATGACGACATAGGCGGATGCGAACTTGACGAACATGACTTTGCGCGCGAAAAAGTGCCTGAAGGTCTGGCTGATGTCCTGGTACTTGTTGCTGTGCTGCTCGTGGATCAGCTGGATGTTGAGCCCGATGCTGGCGGAAGGTCCGAAATAGGCGCCCTTGTTGGCCGCTTCCATGATTCCGGGCCCTCCGCCCGAAATGACTGCGAAACCCGCATCGGAAAGCAGTCTCGCGATTTTTTCTGTAAGCTTGTAATGCTCGTGCTCGGGGTCGGTTCTTGCGCTGCCGAATATGCTGACCGCGGGATGGATGGCGTTGAGGCGCTCGGTTGCCTCGAAAAATTCTGACATAATGCCGAAGATGCGCCATGATTCGCGCGCCGACCAGGGTTTTTCAGACTTTTCCGCGGGGCGGAGAATTTTATTGTTCATGGATGGCTAACCCTTCGCGATGGTAATCAATACAGACAAATCGAAATATGGGAAAACGCTGCTGCTTGTCGACGGATCTTCCTATCTTTACCGGGCATTCCACGCGCTTCCCGACTTGCGCAACCGCAACAACGAACCGACCGGCGCACTCTATGGCGTCCTCAACATGCTGCGCCGCCTGCATAAGGACGTCAAGGCAGATTATAGCGCTTGCGTCTTCGACGCCAAAGGCAAAACGTTCAGGGATGAATGGTACCCCGAATACAAGGCGCATCGTCCGCCCATGCCGGAGGATCTTGCCTTCCAGATCGAGCCGCTGTTCGAGGCGATCCGCGCGATGGGGTGGCCGCTGATTTCCGTGGCAGGGGTGGAAGCGGATGACGTTATCGGAACGCTCGCTTCCGAAGCCTCGAAAAGCGGGATGAAGACGGTCATTTCGACCGGCGACAAGGACATGGCCCAGCTCGTGAATCCGGATGTGACGCTCGTCAACACGATGACCAATGAATGGCTGGACGAGGCGGGGGTGTTAAACAAATTCGGCGTGCCGCCGGCGGGGATCCTCGATTACCTCACGCTGGTCGGGGACGCAGTGGACAACGTTCCGGGCGTGGAGAAAGTCGGGCCCAAGACTGCCGTGAAATGGCTTTCCCAATACGGCAGCCTGGACAGGCTCGTGATGCATGCAGGAGACGTGTCCGGGGTTGTGGGAGAGAACCTCAGAAAGGCGCTTGCCTGGCTGCCGATGGCGAAGAAGCTGCTCACCATCAGGGTCGATGTCGACCTTGCGCTTTCCTGGGAAGACCTGCTGCACAAGCACGCCGACCGGGAAAAGCTGGCCGCACTCTATACCCGCTACGAATTCAAGACATGGCTGAAGGAGATGGAATCCGCCGAGCCTGAAGGCTCGAAATCCGATCCTCCCCCTTTGAATCAGGTCAGGTGCGAGACGATACTGGAGGCATCGAGCCTGGATCTCTGGATCGAGAAGCTCGAGAAGGCGCCGCTCGCTTTCCTGCATGTCGAGACGACAAGCCCTGAGCCGATGGAGGCCGGGCTCGTGGGGATTTCCTTTTGCGTCCGGGAAGGGGATGCGGCCTATCTTCCCTTGAGGCATGCCTACCCGGGCGCGCCGGGTCAGGTCGACTTGCAGCTTGCGCTGGAAAGACTGAAAGGCTGGCTGGAGTCGAAAGAGGCCAGGAAGGGGGGGCATGATGTCAAGTACATGAAGCATGTGTTCGCCAACCATGACATTGCGCTCTCCGGCATGCTTCACGACATCGAACTCGAATCCTACGTCCTTGAGAGTCACAGGACGCACGATCTGGACGGCATGGCGCAGCGGCATCTCGAAGTGAAGAGAAAGCCGAGAGAGGAGATCGTCGGCAAGGGTGCGGGGAAAATTGGATTCGACCAGGTCGATCTCGATCTTGCCGCGGCACATGCCGCGGAGGCTGCGGATCTGATGCTGCGCCTGCATCAGATCCTTTTTCCTCAGATCGAAGAAAACCCGAAGCTCCTGCATGTCTATTCGGAAATCGAGATGCCCGTCCTCGAAATTCTCTTCGGGATGGAACGGCGCGGCATCCTGCTCGACTCCGGCATGCTCTCCGGGCAGAGCAGGGAACTCGGGGAAAAGCTGCTGGATCTGGAGAGGCGAGCCTACGAGATCGCGGGTCAGCCTTTCAATCTCAATTCTCCGAAGCAGATCCAGGAAATCCTTTTCGATATCCTGAAGCTTCCGGTTCTCAAGAAAACCCAGACCGGAGCCCCTTCCACAGACGAGGAAGTGCTCGAAGAGCTCGCTCTCGACTATCCTTTGCCCAAGATACTGCTCGAATACCGGGGGCTCGCCAAGCTCAAGTCCACCTATACCGACAAGCTGCCGAAAATGGTCAATTTGAGGACGGGAAGGGTGCATACCACCTACGCCCAGACGGTGGCGGTGACGGGCAGGCTTTCCAGCCTTTCCCCGAATCTGCAGAACATTCCCGTCAGAACGGAAGAAGGAAGAAGGATCCGGGAGGCCATCATTGCGCCGAAAGGCTGCCGCCTCGTCTCGTCCGACTATTCCCAGATCGAGCTCAGAATCATGGCGCATATTTCGAAGGACGAGGGGTTGCTCGGCGCTTTCTCGAGGGGAGAGGACATCCACAGGACGACTGCGTCCGAGATTTTCGGCGTTCCCCCGTCCGAAGTTTCCTCCGAGCAGCGCCGCTACGCCAAGGTGATCAATTTCGGTCTGATCTACGGCATGTCCGTTTTCGGTCTCGCCTCCCAACTCGGCGTGGACAGGGCTTCCGCCCAGGTCTATATCGACCGGTATTTCTCGAGGTACCCCGGGGTGGCCGACTACATGAAGAGAACTCGGGAAGAGGCGAGAACAAGCGGCTATGTCGAGACGGTTTTCGGCAGAAGGCTTTGGCTTCCCGAGATCAATTCTTCGAACGGGATGAGGCGCGCAGCCGCAGAGCGCGCGGCGATCAACGCTCCCATGCAGGGCACTGCGGCGGATCTCATCAAGCTTGCAATGATCGCGGTGCAGGGCTGGATCGATTCGGGGAGGTTCGCTTCGAGGCTGATCATGCAGGTTCACGACGAGCTGGTGCTCGAAGTGCCCGAGAACGAGCTCGAAAAGGTGATGGAGCATCTTCCGAAGTTGATGGCGGGTGCCGCTTCCCTTTCCGTTCCGCTTTCCGTCGATTGCGGCGCTGGGCCGAACTGGGACGAGGCCCATTGATGAAGCTGGAGGCCTCTCTCGCGGCATGGGGAAGTCCGGATTTCGCCGGGATTTTCAGGAGCGAGATCAAAAGCAATGCGGATTCGCTCCCTTTGCAGCAGGGGCTCGCGGCCACGAGCTATGCTATGGGCGAAAAGATCGAGGCGATGCTCATCAGCGCAACCGAAGAGGGCAATTTGCTGAGGGTGAAAGCGGGGATCTTCTTCGAAGGGATCATTGTTGGCTGCAATTGCGCGGACGACCCCACTCCGGTGGAAGGGCAGAGCGAATATTGCGAAATGCGGTTCGATATCGACAGGCATACCGGTGAAACAACCGTGATCCTTTTCGAAAGATGACAAGCGCGCTTCAAATTCATGTCGAATTTTCTTTCAGGGGAGAGACTCATTGCCTCCGGGCAAGCGTCGATCTCGACGATCTGCTTTCAAAATACGATATCCAGCCTTCATTTTACGAGATCATCGCCCAACATAACAAAATCGACACCTATTCCTACCTGTATGAAGTGATGGAGCAGGCAGAGATCGTTTTTGAAATGGCGACAGGGTTCGCGGCGCAATTTCTGAAAGAAGGGCGCTTCGATTTCGGGGGCTTTGCTGCCAGATGGCACGAGAACAGGATTCTGGATCTTCTGAGGCCGATCGCGCAACGGGAGCTTGCGGTTGATCTCGACTCGAATGCCGCATTTAAACGCGCGATGCTGGAAGCCTACAGGCTGGGGAAAAATTCCTGAGCGGGCTGGCCTAGAAAGAAAGTTTCGCCATGGTGATCCATTCCCTGAGGAAAGTGCTGAAGCTCGTTCCTTTCGGTTCCTGGTAGCCAACCCCGAAGGTGAGCCTCTCCCTGTCCATGACCCGGTATGCGAAAGTGACCCCGTAGGTCACCATGAGCTGGCTTTTGCCGTCGTAGGGCCCGCTGTTCCAGTGGGTGTAATTCGCTTCGATTTCTGGCCAGACATGCCGCAAGACATGGGCCTGCAAACCCGTGTTCCAGGAAACCGGCAGTCCCAAGGTCGAAAGGTCGTGGCTGGGTACGCTGACTGACACCAGGCTCTGGATGTCCAGCCCGGATTGTCTCGTTCCCCATCCCTTTCCCGCAGCCAGGGTCGGGGTGAATATCGTGCTGTGGGTCGTGAACCCGGGGCTTCCGGTCGGCAGGCTCAGGCCCAGCGAACCGCTCAAAACGTAATTGCCGTTTTCCTCGTTTGCGGAAAGAAACCGGTATTTGCCCAGAAGCGCCTCGTCTCCCCACCCGCCTGTCGTGGATTGCGGCGTTTCTCTGTCGATATAGGCGGGGGCGCCGATCTGCACCTGAAAATTTTCCCCCAGGATGAGTTCGAGCCCCTTGTTGCTGCCGTAATTCCTGACGACTGTCCCGCTGTCGAGATATTGCGTGGTGTAGTGGTAGCGGAAACCCTGCGTCAGTCCCGTGGACGGAACGCCGAGCATGGACGCCCAGTGCGGTTGCTGCTCCTGCGTTTTCGCCGAAAGATCCGGCCCGCTGCCGTCATCCGAAGCGTAGGCGCCCGCAACCAGCAGCATGCCTGCGAAAGTCGAAGCGGTCTGGGAAAATGTGCGCGCCATGCCCGGATTCTGACATTCCATCCTTAACGAATCTTTACGGCATGAGGGGGGTCTGGTGGGCGATACTGGGATCGAACCAGTGGCTTCCACCGTGTGAAGGTGGCACTCTACCGCTGAGTTAATCGCCCGAGGGGGAGCATTCTACCACGAATCAGGCGTAAAAGCTCGTCTCCCCTTCAGGGCGAGTCTTGAAGCGCTTGTGCAGCCAGTAGTATTGCTCGGGCATTTCCAGTATTCGCTCTTCGATGAAGGCGTTCATTCTTCTCGTGTCTGCTTCGATGTCTTCGGTGGGGTAGTTCTGCCATGCGGGATGGAACTTGAGCACATAGCCTTGCCCGCGAGGGAGTTGCTTCGTTACGCAGGGCACGACTGCGGCCCCGGTCATCGCGGCGAGCCTCGCGAGACCGGTGACAGTGGCAGTCTGTACGCCGAAGAAGGGCACGAAGCTGCTGTCCCTGATGCCGAAATCCATGTCCGGAAGGTAATAGAAGGGCAACTTTCGTTTCATCGCCCTTATCACCGGACGCAGCCCTTCCTGTCGCGACAGGAGAGTGGATGTGCCGAAGCGTCGCCTGCCGTGCAGCAGCATTTCGTCGAATTTCGCATTCTTCTGGTGGCTGTAGACGGAAACTGCAGGATAGTCGCAGCTCAGTCTCACGCCGCCCATGTCGAGTCCGACGAAATGCGGGGCGAGCCAGATCACGGGCCTGTCGGAAACCGCTTCCCAGTTCTCGATCCCTTCTATCCTGACGAGCCGCCTGATCCTGTTTTTCGAAGACCACCAGAGCAGGCAATGTTCGAGGAAGCTCCTTCCCAGGGAGCGGAAGTGGGCTTTCACCAGAGACTCTTTTTCCCTTGCGCTCATTGCGGGGAAGCAGAGGCCGAGATTGATCCTGGCGACCCGCCTTCTTTCGCGCCCGAAAAAATACAGCAGCATGCCCAGCATTTGTCCGAGGAGCGCGAGAAGCGGCAGGGGGAGAAAATGCAGCAGCCACATCAGGGCGAGCCCGATTCTAGTCAGCATGGGGAATCCTGGGTTTGGCCCCAGCCGGGACCTTGTAGCGATTGTAGCTCCACAGGTACTGGGCGGGGCAGGTCCTCACCAGATTTTCTATCGCCCGGTTGAGGCCGTCCGGGGCGACTGCCCCATCCAGGGCTTCAAGGTGGAGATGATAGCCCTGTCCCTTCGGCAGGCGTTCTGCGAATGCCATGATGACGGCGGCATCGCTTGATGCCTGCAGCCTGCCGGCGAGGGTCATGGTGTAGGCCGGACGGCCGAAGAAATCCGCCCATTCTCCTTCTCCTGCGCCGGGAGCCTGGTCCGGGAGAAGGCCGATCGCTTCGCCCTTCTTGAGCGCCTTCATCAGCTTCCGAACGCCGGAAAGGTCGGCTGGAGCCAACTGGAGGCGGTTTCTGCCGGCGTTCATCACGGGCTCTATCCAGCTCAGCTTGGGTCTCCTGTAAAGCACGGTGATCGGCATGATTCGGGCGCAGTAGAGGGCGGATATTTCGAAGCAGCCGAGATGGGGGGTGAGAAAAATGATGCCTTTTCCGGTCGCTTTCGCCTTTTCGACCACATCCCAGTCGTCGCATTTCACGAGTTTGTACGAATTATCCCCGAACCAGACCGGGAACAGTTCGAGAAAGGCTTTTCCTGCCTCGGCGACCGATTCCTTCAGCAGCTTTTCGTAATCTTCCTCGCTCGCATAACATCCGCTTTGCTTCAGGTTCTCCCTGAGCCTTGCGGCATAGGAAGCGGAGAGCAAATAAACTATCCTGCCGAGGAGGCTGCCCAGTGCGTGGATCAAGGGAAGCGGCAGACGGGAGAATGAGCGCAGTACGCCTTGTAGCATAAATTTCTTTGAAAGAAGCCCGATCTTTGCTAAGATTTTCCGGATAACCAGACAAGGCCAAGCATGAATGAATTCCTATTTACTTCCGAATCCGTTTCGGAAGGGCATCCCGACAAAGTAGCCGACCAGATCTCCGATGCGATTCTTGACGCTATCTTAACCCAAGACAGGCATTCGCGGGTAGCCGCGGAAACGCTGGTCAATACCGGCCTCGTCGTGCTTGCCGGAGAAATCACCACGAACGCCGTGGTCGATTATATCCAGATCGCACGCGACACCATCCAGAGGATAGGCTACGACAGTTCCGAGATCGGTTTCGACTACAAGACTTGCGCGGTCCTCACTGCCTATGACAAGCAGTCCCCGGATATCGCCCAGGGCGTCAACGAAGGACAGGGGCTCGATCTCGAAATGGGCGCGGGAGACCAGGGGCTCATGTTCGGCTATGCCTGCGATGAAACGCCGGGCCTCATGCCGATGCCGATCTATTATGCCCATCGCCTGGTGGAGCGGCAGTCCGAACTGCGCAAGGACGGCAGGTTGCCGTGGCTGCGCCCCGACGCCAAGTCCCAGGTCAGCATCCGCTATGTGGAAGGCAAGCCTCAGCATGTCGAGACCGTGGTGCTCTCGACCCAGCATCATCCCGACATTTCGCAGGCCGCCCTGGAAGAGGCGGTGATCGAGGAAATCGTCAAGCCCGTCATTCCTAAGCATATGCTGAATGCCGACACCCGTTTTCTGATCAATCCCACCGGGCGCTTCGTCATCGGCGGGCCGATGGGCGACTGCGGCCTCACCGGGCGCAAGATCATCGTCGACACATACGGTGGCGCGGCCCGCCACGGCGGCGGCGCATTTTCCGGAAAGGACCCCTCCAAGGTCGACCGCTCCGCGGCCTATGCCGGACGCCATGTCGCCAAGAATATCGTGGCTGCCGGGCTCGCCTCGCGCTGCGAAGTCCAGGTCGCCTATGCGATCGGCATCGCAAGGCCGGTCAGCCTGATGGTGAACACTTTCGGAACCGGGAAACTGCCCGACGCGAAAATCGCGAAGCTGGTGGAAGCGCATTTCGACCTTCGTCCCAAGGGCATCATCCAGGCGCTCGACCTGATGCGCCCCATCTATACCAAGACGGCAGCCTACGGACATTTCGGCAGGGAAGAGCCGGAATTCACCTGGGAAGCCACCGACAAGGCGGAGGCGCTGAAAGCCGACGCGGGAATCTGATTCAACCCCTCTCCCGAGGGGCGCTGCGACCCGTCTCCGCAACATGGACTGGCCAGGCTTGGGAGGAGGCGTTTCATTGCAAGAACGGCGCCCATTCATTGACTTGAATGGAGAGCACATGAACGCCGTAGTCCAAGATTCGACCTTCACCGATTACAAGGTCGCAGACCTTTCCCTCGCAGCCTGGGGCCGCAAGGAAATTCGCATCGCAGAAACCGAGATGCCCGGCCTCATGGCCTTGCGCGACGAATATGCCGGCAGGAAGCCGCTCGCCGGAGCGCGCATCGTCGGGTGCCTGCACATGACCATCCAGACCGCCGTTCTGATCGAGACTCTGGTCGATCTCGGGGCCGAAGTGCGCTGGAGCTCCTGCAACATTTTCTCCACCCAGGATCAGGCCGCAGCCGCGATCGCTGCAGCCGGAATCCCCGTGTTCGCCTGGAAAGGCGAGACCGAGGAGGAATTCTGGTGGTGCATCGAGCAGACCATTTTCGGCCCCAACAACTGGCTGCCGAACATGATCCTCGACGACGGCGGCGACGTCACCCAGGTCATGCACGACAAGTATCCGCATCTTCTCGAGCATGTGCGCGGCATATCCGAGGAAACCACGACGGGCGTGCATCGCCTCTACGAAATGATGGAAAAGGGCGAGCTGAAATGCCCCGCCTTCAACGTCAACGATTCCGTCACCAAGTCCAAGTTCGACAATCTCTACGGCTGCAGGGAGTCCCTGGTCGACGGCATCAAGCGCGCCACCGACGTGATGATCGCCGGCAAGATCTGCGTGGTGCTGGGCTACGGCGACGTGGGCAAGGGCTGCGCCCAGGCATTTCGCGGGCTGGGCGCCACCGTGTGGGTCACCGAGATCGACCCGATCTGCGCGCTGCAGGCCGCCATGGAAGGCTACCGTGTCGTCACCATGGACCATGCTGCCGACAAGGGCAACATCTTCGTCACGGCGACAGGCAACATCAACGTCATCACCCACGAGCACATGCTGAAAATGCAGGACGAAGCCATCGTCTGCAACATCGGCCATTTCGATTCCGAAATCGATATCGCTTCCCTGCGCCAGTACCAGTGGGAAAACATCAAGCCCCAGGTCGATCATGTGATCTTCCCGGATGGCAAGAAAATCACGGTCCTGGCAGAAGGCAGGCTGGTCAATCTCGGCTGCGCGACGGGTCACCCCAGCTTCGTGATGTCGGCTTCCTTCACCAACCAGGTGATGGCGCAGATCGAACTCTGGAACAATCCCGGAAAGTATCCTGTCGATGTCTACGTGCTGCCCAAGCACCTCGACGAGAAGGTCGCGAGGCTGCATCTCGGCAAGATCGGCGCGCAGCTCACCGAGCTCACCGAGAAGCAGGCCGGATACCTGGGGATAGACAGGAACGGACCCTACAAGCCTGCGCACTACCGCTACTGATGTCGTGCCATAGCGAACGCATCTTCAGCTTCGAATTTTTTCCTCCCCAGACTCCCGAAGGGATGGAGAAGCTGAGGTCCGCCCGCAGGGAGCTCGCCAAGCTCAATCCGCGTTTCTTCTCGGTGACTTTCGGGGCGGGGGGATCCACTCGCGACCGGACGCTGGAGACGGTTCTGGAAATTCAGGCGGAAGGACATAGCGCGGCCCCCCATCTTTCCTGCATCGGCTCGACGCGGGAGAATATCCGGGCCATACTCGACCAGTATATCGCGAGCGGCGTGAGGCATCTCGTGGCGTTGCGGGGAGATCTGCCTTCCGGGACGGCCTCTGCCGGGGAGTTCAGGTATGCCAACGAGCTCGTGGCCTTCATCCGCGAAGAAACGGGAAGTCATTTCCATATCGAGGTCGCGGCCTATCCCGAATTTCACCCGCAGGCGCCTTCCCCTCTCGAGGACATGAGGAATTTCAGGAGGAAGGTCGATGCGGGTGCGGATTCGGCGATCACGCAGTACTTCTACAACCCGGACGCCTATTTCGGTTTCGTGGAGGAGTGCGGAAAGCTCGGCGTTTCGGTGCCGATCGTGCCCGGCATCATGCCGATCTACAATTATTCCCAGCTCGCGCGTTTTTCGGACGCATGCGGTGCGGAAATCCCGCGCTGGATCAGGAAAAAGCTGGAAGGCTACCACGACGATGCCGTTTCCATCCGGGCATTCGGGCTGGATGTCGTCTCGAAACTCTGCGAGAATCTCCTGGAGAACGGCGCGCCCGGGCTGCACTTCTATACGCTTAACCAGGCGCAGGCGGTGCAGACCATATGGCACCGTCTCGGATTGTCACAATATGTTTAACGGGTTTGGGATAGACTTGAAATCATGTCGAGAATAGTGAACTGCATCAAATTGGGGAAATCGGCCGAAGGCCTGGATTTCCCCCCTTACCCTGGTGAGCTTGGCAAGCGCATCTTCGAGCATGTCTCGAAGGAAGCCTGGAGCCAGTGGCTCAGGCACCAGACCATGCTGATCAACGAAAACCGGCTCAATCTGGCCGACCCCAAGGCGAGAAAGTACCTCGCCGAACAGATGGAGCAGCATTTTTTCGGCGAGGGTGCGGACGTCGCGTCGGGCTATGTTGCCCCGAAGTAGCATTTGAGCATGGCGAACAAGCCTACTTCGCCCCAGCACTACCTGAACCGGGAACTCGGCCTGCTTGAATTCAACAGGCGGGTTCTTGCTCAGGCGGAAGATCCTTCCCATCCGCTTCTCGAGCGCCTCAGATATCTCTGCATCGTCAGCAGCAATCTGGACGAGTTTTTCGAAATCCGCGTTGCGGGGCTCAAGGAGCAAATCAATCTCGGCTCTCCTTCAGGCGGGCCGGACGGAATGAATCCGAGGCATGTCTTCAGGCTCGTCTCGGAAATGTCCCATGGTTTCGTCGACCGGCAGTACCAGATGCTCAACGACGGCATCTTGCCCGCGCTCGCTGAACAGGGCATCCGTTTCCTGCGCCGCAGCGACTGGACGGAAGCCCAGCGCGAATGGATCAAGTCCTTTTTCTTCAGGGAATTGATGCCGGTCCTGACGCCGATCGGACTCGACCCCTCCCATCCTTTTCCGCGCGTCCTGAACAAAAGCCTCAATTTCGCGATCGAACTCGAAGGGCGGGATGCTTTCGGGCGAAATTCCGGAACGGCGATCGTCCAGGCGCCGAGGATACTGCCGAGAGTGATCCAGATCCCGCCGGAGCTCTGCGGGGGCGAATACGATTTCGTCTTCCTTTCCTCCATATTGCATGCGCACGTCGACGAGCTTTTCGTCGGCATGACCGTCCTGCAGTGCTCCCAGTTCAGGGTGACGCGGAACTCCGACCTCTTCGTGGATGAGGAGGAGGTCAAGAATCTCAGGATAGCGCTTCAGGGCGAGCTGCCGCAAAGGCATTTCGGCAATGCCGTGAGGCTTGAGGTGGCCGAGAATTGCTCGGAAACCATGGCCGAATTCTTGCTGCAGCAGTTCGGCCTCACCCCGGACGATCTTTACCGGGTCAATGGCCCGGTCAATCTGGCGCGCCTGATGCAGATCCCGGACAGAGTGGACAGGCCCGACCTCAAGTTTCCCCAGTTCATTCCGGGAGTGCCCGCCATTCTCCAGAAAAAGGCTTCCAGCATTTTCCAGGTGATCAGGAAGGGGGATGTCTTGCTGCACCATCCCTTCGAGTCCTTCCAGCCCGTGATCAGGTTCATCCAGGAGGCTGCAAGCGATCCCAAAGTCATTGCCATCAAGCAGACAGTCTACAGGACGGGAACCGATTCCATCATCATGGAAGCGTTGATCGGTGCCGCCCAGCAGGGAAAGGAAGTCACCGTGGTGGTGGAGCTCCTTGCGCGCTTCGACGAGGAGGCCAACATCAACTGGGCGGGGCGCCTCGAAGAGGCTGGCGCGCATGTGGTCTATGGGGTCGTGGGCCACAAGACCCACGCCAAAATGGCGATGGTGGTGAGGCGGGAGGGGGACGGGCTGCGGCGTTATGTGCACCTTGGCACCGGAAATTACCATCCCAGGACGGCAAGGCTCTATACCGATTTCGGACTCTTCACCTGCAAGGAGGAAATCTGCTCCGACGTGAACGATGTCTTCATGCAGCTCACCGGGCTCGGTCGGGTGGGAAAGCTGAGGCATCTCTGGCAATCCCCGTTTACTTTGCATGCCCAGATCCTGCAGGCGATTCGGCAGGAGGCGAAGCATGCCGCAGATGGACTTCCTTCCGGCATCATCGCCAAGATGAATTCGCTGCTGGAACCGGAAATCATCGAGACGCTCTACGAGGCTTCCAGGGCGGGGGTGAAGATCGATCTAATCGTCAGGGGGGTTTGCGCCTTGCGGCCCGGGATTGCCGGGCTTTCGGAGAACATCCGGGTCCGCTCCATTATAGGGCGTTTTCTCGAACACAGCAGGATATTCTATTTCAGGGGGGGCGGCGCCCAGAACGTCTACCTTTCCAGCGCGGACTGGATGGACCGGAATTTCTTCAGGCGTATCGAGATCTGCTTTCCGGTGCTCGATTCGAAGCTCAAAAGAAGGGTGATTCAGGAAGGGCTCAAGCCCTATCTCAGGGACAATTGCCAGGCTTGGGAAATGGACATGGAAGGGCATTACCACAGAAAGCGCGGGCGCAGCAAAATTTGCTCCGCGCAAGCCGAACTGCTCTCGGCCAAGAAAGCAGTCTGAAAGGGTCCCCCGCAAATGCCGTCAGGGCCGGGCATCCTGAACCCTGGGTTCAAGTCGGCCGCCTTCCTGTCGCATCAGGCCCATTCGCGTCCGGAACAGGCTCAACAGCGGCTTCTCGGTCGGCAGCCTTAATGCCAAGACATTGGTTCAAGGAATGAATGGCCCCGTCGAACACAGCAGGGGATAAACTAAAAGAGTTCGTCCTGCTCGATCATCGCCTTTTCAAGCGAAGACTTCATGGTGTTTATTCTACGCTTGAATTCCCCGATTTCAAGTCCGCCGGCCCGCACCGTGAGCAATTCGTGGGCGATGTTGAGCGCCGCCATCACGGCAATCCGGTCGGTGCCGACCAGCTTTCCGGACCCGCTGATCTCGTTCATTTTCCGGTCCAGGTAGGCGACAGCATCCAGAAGAGCGCTCTCCTCCCCCTCTTCGCAGGCGACCCTGAACGGGCGACCGTTGATGATGACGTCGAGGCTCTTGCTCATGCTTCTTCTCCAGGGATTTTCGACAGGAGGGATTCGAGCCTGTCTTTGGCAAGATCGATCTTTTCGGAGAGCCGCTTGTTGTCTTCCTGGGCTTGGGCGAGCTCCTGCCTCAGCGCAAGGTTGTCTGCGCGCAGCCTGTGGTTCAGTTCGATGAATTGGGCGATTTTTTCTTCAAGCGCTTTGATTTCGGCATCCATTTCGAGACTATAGAGTAAGCCGAGCGAGCGAGTCAAACGCGGCCGATTTCAATCGCGCATGCGCCTCGTGTAAAATGCAGGCATGCCTTACCTGCTGCTTCTGTTGCTGTTGTTTTTCGGCGGCTGCGCCACCTTGCCGAAAGCGCCCTCCGCGCCGAAGGAGGTGGCGTGGAGCGATCTGCCGGGCTGGGAGCATGAAGACATTCTTCCGGCGTGGCGATCCTTTTCGGCAAGCTGCGCCATCCTGAAGAAGCGGGCTTCCTGGACTCCTGCCTGCATGGATGCCATGGCCATGAAAAATCCGGACGAGTCTTCCGCTCGCGCCTTTTTCGAGAAGCATTTCACGCCCTACCGGCTGTTCAATCCGGACGGATCGGGCGAGGGACTCATCACGGGCTACTATGAGCCGGTCATCAGGGGAAGCCTCAGGCCTTCCTCCCGTTACAGGTACCCCGTCTACGGCGTGCCCAAGGATCTGATCACGGTCGATCTGGGAGAACTTTATCCCGAGCTCAAACACCTCCATCCGAGGGGAAGGATCGAGGGCAGGAAACTCGTCCCCTATTACAGCCGCGCCCAGATCGACGGAAAATCCGCTCCCCTTAAGGGAAACGAGATTCTCTGGACGGACGATGCGATGGACCTTTTCTTCCTGCAGATACAGGGTTCGGGAAAAGTCGTGCTGGATGACGGGAATACGGTCAGGATAGGCTACGCCGACCAGAACGGCTATCCCTACCAGTCGATCGGCAGAATTCTCGTCGAGCGCGGAGAATTGTCGCTTGAAGACGCTTCGATGGAGGGCATCAAGTCCTGGGCGCGGAGTCACCCGGAAAAGGTCGAAGACCTCCTGGAGAGCAACCCGAGCTACGTTTTTTTCAAGTTTCTGCCGAACACCCTTTCGGACCCGCCGGGATCGCTCGGCGTGCCATTGAGTCCAGGAATCAGCATCGCTGTCGATCGGAGGGCGATTCCCCTGGGCGCTCCGGTCTATCTCTCAAGCACCTGGCCGGGAAGCGAAAAGCCCCTGGACCGTCTCATGCTGGCGCAGGACACGGGAGGGGCGATCAAGGGCGCGGTCAGGGCCGATATCTACTGGGGTTCCGGGCAGGATGCGGGAATGCTGGCGGGCAAGACCCGTCAGCGCGGCAGGCTATGGGTTCTGCTTCCCAGCAAATGAGCGCTTCAGGAATTTTTTTCCTGCCGCTCCTTGGCAAGTTCGACATCGCTTTTTTCCTTGCCGGATTTCTTTCCGGAAAACGCGACGAAAAGAACCGCGGTCAGAAAACAGATGGTTGTGATGGTTTCAAGCATGAAATTCCCCGCAATTGCATCAAGAGATGATGGATCAAGCCTTAATATTATACTCGGGAATGCGAAATGAAAAGCCCTGCCGAATTCATTTTGCCGCAGCGCCCGGTTCGGAATTGCCGATGCGGGGGAGTTTCACCTTGAGCGCATCCCTCCCCTGCTCGTCGTCCGCCCGCCTGAGCATTCCCCTGAGCGTCGAATCGGTCGCCTTCGGAATGTGATCCATCAGAAATCCTGCGGCCAGTATGGCGAGAAAGACTGCCGCGATCACAGCCGGCACCATCCATTTCTTCGGTTTTCCTTCCAATTTCATTCCCCTGACAATTTTGCGGCGCCGTCTACAATGGGCATTGTGCAGCGTGAATTCAAGAAATCCAAATGGTTGCCGAAATTACCGGCAAACGCAAGGAGAATCGTCATGGATTCGATCAATGGGATTCCTCATCTGGACAACGGCTTCGGACGCCGCAAGGAAGACCGCCCCCCGCCCCGCAGGAAACCTCGCGACCACGAGGAAGAGGAGAAGCCAGAAGCCGAGCATCCCGCGCCTCCCGGGCACATCGATACCACCGCTTAGCATCTGTTGCCGAAATCGATACGATTCTCGATCGCCCGTTCCGCAAGGCTTGCGGGGCGGTGTTTCCGAAAATCATACGACTTTCCCGGCAGCTTTCATCGCCGGCAGCCTCAGGCGGGATAGGTCCGCGCCTTGGCCAACGCTTCCCGCTGCGCCATGTTCATTTCACTCATAGCGTGTCCACATGCGCAGGACACGAACCGTTTTCTCCTGGGTAAATGCGGTGTTGCGATTAGGTGAGTAAGCGACAAGATCGATACCGCTATCTGTGGTGAGATGCGCTGACTCGATGCCAAATGAAAGCAAGCGGTATTGGACAAGCAGTTCCCCGAGCTTTCCAATTTGCTGTGTGGTCAATTTCGCTGTTCGGGCCATAAGCATCTTAACGTAAATTAGACAGAACCATTCAACTGTATGCAGGGGCCTGTTTTGTACAAACTGACCTGCAATGCCGCAACTGACCGATTTTAAAGACCATGAGGGTTCGGTCCGTCAAACCCTCCCGCGATGCGATCCGGCGCCTATTTCTTCGTCGATTCGGTCAGCTGCTTGTCGATCTCGTCCGCAGGCATGAGGCCGGGGTTCATCGTGCCGTCCTCGAAAACGATGGCGGGGGTGCCGTTGATCCTGAGCTTCTCGGCGAGCCTGGACACTTCGGCGAGAGCCCTGGTGTCGCAGGGTTTCGCCTTCGGGGGCGTGATGCCGTCGAGGAGCGCATTGCGCAACGCCTTGCCGGGGTTGGGAGAGCACCAGATGTTCTTCGCCTTCTCTGGCGAGCCGGGCAGTATCGCCAGGACGAAGCTGTACACGGTGACGTTGTCGACATGCTGCATTTCCTTTTCCAGGCGCTTGCAGAAGGGACAGTTGGGGTCGGTGAAGATCGCGATCCTGCGCTTGCCGTTGCCTTTCACTTCCTTGAGGGCGTACTGGAAGGGAAGGGAGTCGAACTTGATCGCGTAGAGCTTCTTCGCCCGCGCTTCAGTCACGTTCTGCATGGTCTTCATGTCGTAGATGCTGCCGGAGAAGAGGAAGCTCTGGTTCTCGTCGGTATAGACGATGCTGTCGCCGAAGGCGACTTCGTACAATCCGGAATAGGGCGTCTTGACGACTTCGATGATCTTTTCCTTCGGGAATTTCTTCTGCATCGCAGCCTTCACGCTGGCCACGTCGGCATGCGCGAGGTTCGGGACAAGAAGGGCGGTCAGGGCAAGGCATGCGAACAGTTTCTTCATCGGATTTCCTAAGGTTGAAGTCAGGCGAGGGCATGCTGGATCAGTGCGTTCTTGATCCAGGGCTGCCCTTCGACCATTCTGAGTCCGGCGTTCCTGATGAGGGATAAGCCGGGAATTTCGTTGTTGAAAAGCTTCTGCAGCAAGTCGGTGGTGGTCTGCATGGAAAGGATGTCCTCGCGCCTTGCCCGATCGAAGCGGCGCAGCAGGGGATAATCGCCGCAGTCCTTCTGCGGGCCGCGTTCGAGCAGCACCCTGGACAATTCGCGCGCATCCCTGAATCCCAGATTGACCCCCTGTCCCGCGAGCGGATGGGTGTTGTGGGCCGCATCCCCGATCAGTGCGAGCCTGGGCTTCACCAGAGAATCCACCCGCATCAGGCGCAGCGGAAATGCCGCGGGGGCTGTGATCATCTTGAGCTCCCCGAGTCTGTGAAACGAGGCTTCGGCGACGAGCCCCGGCAAATCCGGCTCCGCCAGCAGCCTCTCGGCCTCGTTCGACCATACCGACCACACCAGCGATACCCGGTTGCCCGGCATGGGCAGCAGGGCGAGAATGCCGTCCTTCCTGAACCATTGCCATGCGGTGTCACGGTGCGGCTTTTCGCATTCGAAGTTGGCCACGATGGCGCTCTGGTGGTAGGGTCTGGGGTTGACCTCGAATCCCGCATGGGAACGCAGCCAGGATTTGGCCCCGTCCGCGCCCACGATCAGCTTCGAGTGCAGCTTCTCTTCCCCGAGATCGAGTTCGACCCCGGCGTCCGTCCAGAGGAGGCCCTTGCAGGAAGCGGGACAATAGACCCTGAGGTTCTCCGGGGTGCCGATTTCCCGCGTCAGGCCCTGAAGCAGATTCCCGCTCTCGACGATATGGGCGAGCTCGGAAAGCCCCGCCTCTTCTGCGCTGAACCGCAGTTCGGAGGAGGCGTCGTCGCCGAAGATGCGCATTTCCCGTACCGGGGTGATTCTGGAGCTGTCCGCCCTTTCCCATCCGCGTCCGAGGAATGCGGCGGAGCCCGGGCTGATCGCGTAGATCCTGCTGCCCCAGCCTTCGGCATCGAACAGATGGGGCTTCGCTTCGACGAGCGCGAGCCTCAGTCCGCTCTCCTTCAGCGAAAGCGCGAGGCTCGCTCCGACGAGGCCGCCGCCCACGATGACGACATCGAAATCCATGTGATCTTGAAAGAATCGGAGAAAATCGTTAACATACCACACTTGATGAATTTACAGAAAAAGCTGCCCGGTATCGCAGCTTTTTTGTTTCAGCATCGGTGATATAGCTCAGTTGGTTAGAGCACAGCACTCATAACGCTGGGGTCGGTGGTTCAAGTCCACCTATCACCACCACATCAAAAACCCGCATCCGATGCGGGTTTTTCCATATAGCCTTAGAATGGTGCAAAATTCCGGGAGTTGAGACGATTGGCAATGTCATGAAGCTTGATCCGCATACCATGATGGTCATGATCGCCGCGCTCTCCCTGATGCTTTCGGGGCTGCTCGCGCTGGCGGGACTGCACACGCGGTTCGTGCGCGGGGTAGGACACTGGGCGGCTGCGAGCTTCTGCATCAGCATCAGCCTAGGTTTTTCCGTCATGCAGCTGGTGCCGGCAACTGCCGGCTGGTGGCTCGTGGCCGGCACTGCGCTGCTGGCGGCGGGTGCCGGCCTTCAGTATGTGGGCATACAGGCCTTCATGGACAAGACTCCCGACTGGCGCATTCCGCTGCTGGTCGTCGGAGTGATGACCGCCCAGACGATCTGGTTCGTGCTGGTCGATTTCAACAGCAACGCGCGCGCGATGGCCAATTCTGCGGTGCTCGCCTCAATCAGTGCAATCTGCGCAAGGATGCTGCTGGTTCCAGCGAGCCAGCCGCTGCGCACCGCCGCCTGGCTGACGGGGGCGTCGTTTGCCGCGCTCGCGCTGGTGAATCTTGCCAGGGTGCTGATGATCGCAATTTCCCCCGAACACGATTACGCCCTCTATGCCCAGATGCCGATCAATCGGGTATCGTTTCTGGTCAGCAGCATTTCCCAGCTTTGCCTGGGATTCGGCTTCGTGTTGATGCTGAATTACCGGCTGGCCGACGAATTGCAGCATCTTGCCGCGCACGATGCCCTCACGGGCGCCTTCAATCGGCGCAGCCTGGGCGACGAGGCGGAGCGGCTGCTGGCGCGCTGCTCGCGCGTGGGAGAAGTCCTGACGGTGATGATGATCGACGTGGATCATTTCAAAGCTATCAACGACAGGTTCGGTCATGCGGCGGGAGACGAAGTGCTGCGCCGCCTCGCGGCGCTCGTGCGGGAAACGATTCGGGTGGGGGACTATTTCGCCCGATACGGCGGAGAGGAATTCTGCATTCTGCTGCCCAATACCAGCGAAGCGCAGTCCGGGGTGCTTGCAGAGCGCCTGCGCCTGCGCTATTCGGATCTGGACCTGCATTTCGGGGGAGAGCCATTCCAGAGCACCATCAGCATCGGAGTCGCTGATTCGCGCCATGCCGGAACGAATTTTTCCGGCTTGTTCGCCGCCGCAGACGAGGCGCTCTACCGCGCCAAGCAGGACGGGCGCAACCGGGTCGAGTCCTATTCGGTCATGCGGAATTCGACCGAGCCCCTCATGGCTTCTGCCTAGAGGAACCTGCCGAGCAGTTTCTTGCTGTGGCGATCGAGATCTGCGGGATTCTTGATCAGGAAATTCACGCCATGGCTGTCTGTCAGGATCAGGGCGGAGGGAGAAATGCGGCGGATGTCGTCTTCGCTTTTGAGCGTGAACGCGGTTTCTCCCCGGTCTGTTTTCACTTTCCATTCGCAGGGCGCGGCATAACCCGAAACGGAAACCAGGCTGAGAATCTCTGGCATGAATTCCCGGTCCCGCAGCGCTTCTTCCAGCAGGATTCTCGCTTCATCCGACAGGCTTTCCAGCGAGGCGATCCAGGCGAGCTCCCGCCCCTGTGCGCTCATCAGGGCGATGCCTTCCCCGGGGGCCGTGACGGGGAAAGCCCTGACCGGCACCACGCCCTCGTGAACACCCGAGTCGTTTTTCAGAACCAGTCGCCCGAATGCGTTCCGGGCAAGCTCGAACTCAGGCATGTTCCTCCTCCCCTTCCAGCTGCTTCGTCTGCGCCTGATACAGGCGGTAATAGGCGCCCTGCTTTTCGAGGAGATCGTCGTGGCGTCCGACCTCGACGATTTTTCCCCGCTCCATCACCACCAGCCGGTCCGCACGGCGCAAGGTGGAGAGTCGGTGCGCGATGGCGATGGTGGTGCGCCCCCTGACCAGGTTTTCCAGTGCCGCCTGGATCTCCAGTTCGGTTTCCGTGTCGACCGAGGAAGTCGCTTCGTCCAGAATCAGGATGCGCGGGTCGATGAGGAGCGCCCGGGCGATCGAGATGCGCTGGCGTTCTCCCCCAGAAAGCGCCTGTCCTCGCTCCCCGGCCAGCGAATCGTAGCCGTGCGGCAGGCGCAGGATGAATTCGTGCGCATGCGCCGCCCGCGCTGCTGCGACGATGTCGTCGCGGCTCGCGTCAGGCCGCCCGTAGGCGATGTTCTCGGCTATGGTGCCGAAAAACAGGAAGGGTTCCTGCAGCACGAGACCGATGTTGCGCCGGTATTCCCCGATCGGAAAGGAACGGATGTCCGTTCCGTCGACCAGGATGGCGCCCTGCGCCACGTCGTAGAAGCGGCAGATCAGATTGACGAGCGTGCTTTTTCCGGAACCGCTCTGACCCACCAGTCCGATCATTTCTCCCGGCGCGATGGCAAGGTCGATGCCGCTTAATACCGTCCGGTTGCCGTAGCGGAAACCGGCATGCCTTACTGCTATGGCGCCTTCGATTCGTCCGGGATGGATCGGTTTGGCCGCTTCGGGCACGCTGGAGGCCTGGTCGAGTATGTCTAGAATGCGCTTGGCCCCGGCCGCGGCCTTCTGCGTCACGGAAACGATGCGGCTCATCGAATCGAGGCGACCGTAGAAGCGGCTGATGTAGGCGAGGAATGCGGCCAGCACGCCGACCGTGATCGCTTTTTGCGATACCTGCCAGATGCCGAATATCCATACCACCAGAAGCCCGATTTCGGTCAGCAATGTGACGCTGGGTGCGAAAAGCGACCAGACGGTGTTCACTTTGTCGTTCACCGCCAGATTGCGCGCATTCGCATCGCTGAAACGCTGCACTTCCCGTTTTTCCTGGGCGAAGGCCTTGACCACGCGGATGCCGGGTATGGTATCGGTCAGCACGCTGGTGATCTCGGACCATACGCGGTCGGCCTGCTCGAATCCGTGGCGCAGCCTGTCGCGTACCACATGGATCATCCAGATGATGAAGGGAAGGGGCAGCAGGGTCACCAGCGCCAGCCAGGGATTGATGGAAAGGAGGATTGCAGCCGTCATGCCTATCATCAGCAAATCCGTGGCGAAATCCAGCAGGTGCAGGGAAAGGAAAACGTTGATCCGGTCGGTTTCGGTGCCGATTCGGGCGACCAGATCCCCGGTGCGCTTGCCGCCGAAATATTCGAGCGAAAGCGTCTGGAGGTGCTGGTAGGTGGCAATACGCAGGTCGGCGCCTATCCGTTCGGAGACGCGCGCCAGGATGTAGGTTTTTCCCCAGCCCAGCGCCCATGCCGCGAGCGCAGCGGCAAGCAGCCCTCCCAGATAAAGCTTCACCCTGCCCGGGTCGATCGGCGTGCCGTTCTGGAAGGGGATCAGCACATCGTCCATCAGCGGCATGGTGAGATAGGGCGGCACCAGGGTTGCTGCAGTCGATGCCAGGGTCAGCAGGAATCCGGCGATAAGCTGGTTGCGATAGGGGCGGGCGAAGCGCCACAGGCGCAGCAGCGTCCAGGTGGAGGGAGGGCGATTCGCTTCGAGAGTGCAGGCGCTGCAAAGCGCGCGTCCGGCAGGCAGGGGCTGGCCGCATCCGGGACAGTTCTCGACTGCGCACGGCTCGGGCTCCCGCTCTCTGGAGCCAGCGGCATTGCGCTCCAGGAAGCATTGCGCCAGCCTGCGGGCGGACTCGTCGAGGCCCAGGGTATAGCGCCAGGCGGCGAGCAGGGAAGTTTCGTCGGTGAGTTCGAGGTGGCCCACCCCGGCATGGTCGCGCCGCTCGAGTTTCAGGCTTGGATGCCAGGTCCAGGTGCGCCAGGCGCTGCCCGATTCCCTTGCCAGAAGTCGCCGGTCGGTCAGGAGCAGCAGGCCGCGTGAAAACCGCAGATGCGCATCCAGGTCTGTTTCCAGCCAGGCGAGCACAGCTTCCCCGGGCGAGAGCTGGGCTTGCGCCTCGGCCTGCCAGGGCTCTGGAAGCGGGGGCGTCATCGCGAGATGCAACCTGAAGTGAGGTGTTTCATGTGCTGCAGTATAACGCCAAGATTGCCGTCGAGCATGATGTCGCCATTTGGAGACGAATGTTTGTCCATGAATAGAAAGATATTTCTTGCTTCCGGCTCAAATTCTGTCTCAATTTGGCGACAATCGCCCCTTGGCTTCGTCGCAAAATGAGCCTCATCTCGTTGATTAATATTGCATTGTTTTATTGGTCCGGTTTTTGCTTGAGATGAACGATTTTTCATTTTTCAGGCCAATTAAAGCTATGCTTGCAGCAGAAACGACAAGGCAAGTGGCGGTCTCTGGGAGCATCGAATTCCTCGATGTGCGTTATCTCAAGGGCCCCAATATCTGGACTTACCGGCCCGTGCTGGAAGCCTGGGTGGACATCGGCGAGCTCGAGGACTTCCCCTCCGATACCATCCCAGGACTCTACGAGCGGCTGTCGTCCATGCTGCCCGGACTCGTCGAGCACCGCTGCAGCTACGGCGAGCGAGGCGGATTTCTGCGCAGACTGAAGGAGGGGACCTGGCCGGGGCATATCCTGGAGCATGTCGCCCTCGAGTTGCAGGGGCTTGCGGGAATGCCGGGAGGATTTGGCAAGGCGCGCGAGACTTCCAAGCGCGGCGTTTACAAGGTCGTGGTGCGCGCTTTCAACGAAGCGCTCACGAGAGCCTGTCTGGATTCGGCGCGCGATCTCGTCATGGCCGCCATATATAATCATCCCTATGATGTCGATGCGGCGAGACGCCGTTTGCGCCGAATGGCCGATTCTCTCTGTCTCGGCCCCAGTACCGCCTGCATCGTGGATGCGGCAGACGACAGGGATATCCCCGCCACCCGACTCAACGATGGCAACCTGGTTCAGCTGGGGTACGGTGCCCGCCAGCGCCGCATCTGGACCGCAGAAACCGACGCCACGCCTGCCATAGCCGAGAGCATTTCGCGCGACAAGGTTCTCACCAAGGGCCTGCTCGGCGATTGCGGCGTTCCAGTCCCGGAAGGAAGGCTGGTCGGGACGCTGGAAGAGGCATGGGAGGCGGCCGAGGAAATCGGTCTGCCCGTTGTCGTCAAGCCTTCCGACGGCAACCATGGAAGGGGTGTTTTCATCGATCTCGAAACGCGCGAGCAGGTCGAGGCGGCTTTCGAAGTGGCGAGGGAGGAAGGCAGCGGCGTCATCGTCGAACGCTTCGTTCCCGGCATCGAGCACCGCCTGTTGATCGTGGGGGGGCGCCTTGCCGCTGCTGCACGCGGAGAGGAAACCTTCGTTACTGGAAACGGGCGAGACAGTATCGCCGAACTGATCGACATTCAGATCAACAGCAATCCGCTGCGCGGCAGCTCGGAAGAGCACCCGCTCAATCTCGTGCGCCTGGATTCGTCCGCCCGACTCGAATTGCAGCGGCAGGGTCTGAAGCCGGACTCCGTACCAGCCCAGGGCATTCGCGTCCTGGTCCAGCGCAACGGCAGCGTCGCTTTCGACGTGACGGACAAGGTTCACCCGGAAACTGCCGAAATAGCCGCTCTGGCTGCCAGGATAGTCGGACTCGATATCGCCGGGGTGGATCTTCTGGCTAAGGATATTTCCAGACCGCTCGCCGAGCAGAATGGCGCCATCGTCGAAGTCAACGCCGGCCCTGGCCTCCTGATGCATCTGAAGCCCGCTGAAGGCGAGCCGCAGCCGGTTGGGCGCGCCATCGTGGACAGCCTTTTTCCCGAAGGCGAATTCGGACGAATTCCTGTCGTGGGCATTGCCGGCACAGGGGACAACGGTCTTTTGGCCAGACTCGTCGCATGGCTGCTTCAGCTGGACGGCAGGCGCGTCGGCATGGCTTGCTCGGAGGGGCTTTTCCAGGGGCGCAGATGGGTGAAGCGCGGAAATCGTACCGACTGGTCCTCCATGCGCAAGGTGCTGCTCAACCCGGGCGTGGATGCGGCGGTATTCGAGAACGGCCCGCGCACCCTGCTCGGGGAGGGATTGGCCTATGATCGCTGCCAGGTCGGCGTGGTCACCGAAATTGCGCCGGAACTTCGCATGGAAGAATTCGATATCCTGAATGCCGACCAGATGGCGGGCGCGCTGCGCACCCAGGTCGACGTGGTGCTGCCGACCGGGGTTGCCGTGCTCAACGCTGCCGATCCCCGCGTGGCGGACATGGCGAAATTCTGCGACGGCGAGGTGATCTATTATTCCCCTTCTCCCGATGCGTCCCCGCTTGTCGCGCATCTTTCGGCGGGAGGGCGCGCAGTCATCCTGCGCGAGGGGAAGGTCGTGCTGGCTCAGGGGGGCGCTGAAACCGCTCTCATCGACGCCGCATCCCTGCCGGGTGGCGAACACGCCATGCTGGCCGGAATCGCCGCCGCCTGGGCCCTGAATCTTGCGCCGGAACTGATCCGCGCGGGAGTGGAGTCTTTCGATACTGCTGGAGCGTAAAGGTACATTATGGACATATCCCGCATCCGGGCTCTGAGGGGTCCCAATCTCTGGAGCAGGCATACCGCCATCGAGGCCGTGGTTTCCTGCTTTCCTTCCGAAGAATCGATCCTGGTCATGCCCGGATTCGAGGCGCGCCTGCGAAAGCGTTTTCCTGTGATGGGCGCGCTGGATGAAGGCGCAGCGACCCTTGCCCATGTTCTGGAGGCTGTCGCCCTCGAACTGCAGGCTCAGGTGGGAAGCCAGGTGACCTTCAGCCGCACCGTCCCCACCATGGAAGCCGGTGTCTACCGCGTGGTGGTCGAATACAGCGAAGAGGCGGTCGGACGCAGGGCTTTCGCCCTGGCATCCGATCTTTGCCGCTCGGCGCTCGAAGACACGCCATTCGAGCTTGCCGAAGCGCTTGCCGAACTGCGCGAACTGGACGAGGAAGTGCGCCTCGGCCCCAGCACGGGTGCCATCGTTTCGGCGGCCGTCGAGCGAGGGATTCCCTGCCGCAGGCTCACCGAAGGCAGTCTGGTTCAGTTCGGCTGGGGCAGCCGCCAGCGCCGCATCCAGGCTGCGGAAACGGACAACTGCAGCGCCATCGCGGAATCCATCGCGCAAGACAAGGAACTTACCAAGATGCTGCTGGATGCAGCCGGAGTGCCGGTCCCCGAAGGACGGTCTGTTTCCGATGCGGAAGACGCCTGGGCGGCCGCCTGCGAGATTGGCACGCCTGTCGTGGTCAAGCCCCGCGACGGCAACCAGGGAAAGGGCATAGCCGTCAACGTTTCCACCCGGGATGAAGTGATGGCCGCCTATGCCGCCGCTTCCCGGGTCAGGGATGAGGTTCTGGTGGAGCGCTATCTGCCCGGAAGCGATTTCCGCCTTCTGGTGGTCGGGGACGCCATGGTTGCCGCAGCCCGGCGCGACCCTCCCCATCTCGTCGGCGATGGCGTGCACAGCATCCGGCAGATCGTCGAAAAGATCAACAGCGATCCCTTGAGGGGCGATGGCCATGCCACTTCGCTGACCCGGATTCGCCTCGACGAGATCGCGCTCGCCACATTGGCTCGTAATGGGCTGGACGCGGATTCGATTCCCCGAGAAGGCGAGCGCGTCGTGCTGCGCAACAATGCCAACCTTTCCACCGGCGGGACGGCGACCGACGTTACCGACGACGTTCATCCCGAAATCGCCGCCCGCGCAGTCGCAGCTGCCCAGATGGTCGGACTGGAAATTTGCGGCGTGGACATCGTTTGCCCCAGCATGCACTTCCCGCTGGAAGAACAGGGGGGCGCCATTGTCGAGGTCAATGCTGCGCCGGGGCTGCGCATGCATCTCCATCCCTCGTTCGGGAAGGGAAGGCCGGTAGGCGATGCCATCGTCTCCGCCCTGTTCCCCGCAGGAGAGACTGGACGCATTCCGCTGGTCGCAGTTTCAGGAACCAACGGCAAGACCACCACGGTGCGCCTGATTGCGCATCTGCTGGGCAGCAATGGGCTGCGCGTCGGCATGACCAATTCGGACGGCGTCTATATCGACGGCAAGCGCATCGATACCGGTGACTGCAGCGGTCCCAAAAGCGCGCGCAATGTTCTCCTCCATCCTGACGTGGATGCGGCGGTGCTGGAGACCGCAAGGGGAGGCGTGTTGCGCGAAGGACTGGCTTTCGACCGCTGCGACGTCGCAGTCGTGACCAATATCGGGATGGGCGATCATCTGGGCCTGTCCCATATCAACACCGTCGAAGAGCTTGCCGCAGTCAAGCAGGTGATCGTGAGAAATGTTTCGCCCCGGGGCACCGCCGTGCTGAATGCGGCAGACCCGCTGGTGGCGGCCATGGCCGATTCCTGCCCAGGTTCGGTGATCTATTTCTGCAGCGACCCGCATCACCCGACCATCGCCGCACATCGCGCCGAAAAACGGCGCGCGGTCTTTTCGACGGAAAAGGGCATCCATGCCGTGGAGGGCGGGTTCGAGGAATTCATCCCGTGGAAAGAGATTCCGTTGACGCGTGACGGCACCATTTTCTTCCAGGTCGAGAATGCCATGGCTGCGATAGCTGCGGCCTGGGCGCTGGGCATCGACTGGAAGACGCTCAGGGCCGGGCTTTCCGGGTTCGAGAACGCTCCCGCCACGACGCCGGGCCGCTTCAATCTGTTCGACTACCGCGGGGCCACGGTCATCGCCGATTACGGCCATAATCCCGATGCGATCCTGGCCTTGGTGAAGGCCGTGGATGCCATTCCCGCAAGGCGGAGGGTGGCCGTGATCAGCGCAGCCGGAGATCGCCGCGACGAGGACATCAGGAACCAGGCGAAAATCATGGGTGCAGCCTTCGACGAGGTGGTGCTCTATCAGGACAAGTGCCAGCGAGGGCGAGAGGACGGCGAAGTGCTGAAATTGCTCCGGGAAGGGCTTGCTGGCGCATCCAGAACGAGGAGAATCAGCGAAATACGGGGCGAATTCCTGGCCATCGATCACGCGTTCTCCCACCTCAAGCAGGGTGAGGTTTGCCTCGTCCTGATCGATCAGGTGGAAGAGGCGCTGGAGCATATCGCCTGTCGCGTTGCGGAACGCGGCTTCATGGCGGCCTGAAGCGTCAGGACGCTGACGGGGCTCTGCAGGATTCGATCAGTTCCAGGATTTTTTGCGCAGCGCCCCGGTTCTGGTCGGCGAATTCGAGCCCGGCTTTTCCCATTGCCGAAAGCCTCTCGGGATTCCCGAGAAGCGCGGCGGCTTCGCTTGCGAGCTGATCCGCATTTTCGACCCTGATTGCGGCGCCGGCCTCCAGCGCCAATTTCGAGGCCTCCTCGAAATTGAAGGTGTGCGGGCCGAGCAGAACCGGCTTCCCGAGAGATGCCGCCTCGATCAGATTCTGCCCCCCCAGAGGCAGCAGCGATCCCCCGATATAGGCGCAGTCGCACGAGGCGTAATACGCGAACATTTCTCCCATGCTGTCTCCGAGAAAGACCCGTGTTCGGGAGTCGATCTTCCGGTTTTCGCTTCTTTTCACATAGGAAATTCTTCTGGCCTTCAGCAGGGTCTCGACTTCGATAAAGCGCTGCGGATGACGCGGAACGAGGATTATCAGGATTTCCTCGTTTTTTTCGAATGCATCCAGTATCAATTCCTCCTCGCCTTCCCGGGTGCTCGCGGCGAGGAAAACCGGCCTCTCGTCGAGAAGGTTCCGGAAGTCGGGAATTTCCCGAGGCGGATGCACGTCGAATTTCAGGTTGCCGCATATCGCCATGTTTTTTGCGCCAAGCATGGCCAATCTTTCTGCGTCTTCCTTCGTTTGAGCAGCGATTCCGGCAAGTTCGGCCAGGCTTCTGCGCGCCAGATTATCGAATTTCAGGTAGCGCTGCAGCGACTTCTCGGATAGCCTCGCATTGACGAGGAACAGGGGAATGCCGCTTACCCTGCACAAGTGGATCAGGTTGAACCAGAGCTCGGTTTCCATCAGAAGGCCGACCGAGGGCCTGAAATGGTTCAGAAAGCGCCGCATTGCAAAAGGGTAATCGTAAGGCAGATAGCGGATCAATGCCCGTCCCCCGAAGAGTTTCTCGCCGGTTTCGCGCCCCGTCGGAGTCATGTGGGTGATCAGGATGCTGCAATCCGGGTTGGATTCGATCAGCTTGTCGACGAGCGGTGCTGCGGCCCTCGTCTCTCCCACTGAAACGGCATGCAGCCAGATGATTTTGCCGGGGGGCTTCGAATTGTAGATGCCGAAGCGTTCCTGGATGTGGGAGAGATAGGCTCGCTGCTTTCTTCCCCGCAGCAGCAGTCTCCCCAATGCCAAAGGCAGCATGGCATAGAGCAGCAGGGTGTAGAGGAAGCGGTTCACAGACTTTTCCAGGCGGAGAGCGCCTCTGCAACCGAAGGCGGCCCGCCTCTGCCGCCGAGATTGACCCCCTTGCCGGAAGTCAGGATTCCGGTGAGACCGGGGTCGGTCGAACAGTATATGCCGATCACGGGAATGCGCAGGGCCGCCGCGAGGTGGGCGAGTCCGGTGTCCACTCCAAAGACGACGCTCGCCCCTGCGAGGAGCTGCGCCGCGTCACTCAATGACAGTTTTTCGGGGACGGCGGCGCCGGGAATTGCCGCTGCGAGGCGCTCGCTCCTCATCTTCTCTTCCAGATTCCCCCACGGAAGGACGGTTCTCATGCCCAGACGTTTTCCGAGCTCGATCCAGTTCGCTTCCTTCCACAGCTTGTCGGCCCGGCTGGTGGCATGCAGCAGCACGGCATAATTTCCCTTTTCCGCACCCAGGGTTATGCCATAGTCAGGGGGGGAGTCTACCGAATAGCCGAGGCAGGAAGCCGCGAGCGCCCTGTTTCTCGTTACGGCATGGAGGCTTCTTTCGACGAATTTCTTCTCGTCGTAGAAGAAAGATGCGAGGGGCTCACGCGCGCTTTTCCTGTCGAAGCCGCAGCGAGCGCCCTGCGCGAATTGCGAAATCATCGCGCTTTTGAAGAGACCCTGGGTGTCGATGACGAGATCGTAGGGTTCTTCCCGGATCGCTTCCCGGAATTGCGCGAATTCGCGCCTCGTGGAACCGCCGAACGGGCAATGCCGCCAGCGCCTGATCGCCACCGGAATGACGTTTCTCACGGCGGGATGCAGGGCGGGAATGGTGGCGAAGGCATCCTCGACCACCCAGTCCACCGTTGCATTCGGATAATGGTTCGCGATGTCGCTGACGACAGGCAGGTTGTGGATGACATCCCCCATCGACGAGGTCTTGATCAGCAGGATTGCAGGCATGGCGGATACGAAGCTATGGCCACTTTTCTGAATCTGGCATGGTACACGCAAAATTCCCCGTTTCATAGCCGGATTGAGTTATTGAGAAAAGCTCCTATTATTGAAGCATCAACCCTCTTCTTGAGGAAAAAAATGGAAACGCTGACAGATGCACTGCGCGGCAGGCCGGCTTTTATCCTGATGACGCCGATATTCGGCATTGTCGGACTGGTCTTATTTGCGGGGCACTGAATGGAATTCAGGGAGGAGTCCGATTCCATGGGGCTCGTGACAGTGCCCGGGTGGGCGCTGTGGGGGGCGGGTACTGAGCGCTGCAGACTCAATTTCGCGAAGAGCGCTCGCCCTATTCCTTTCGAAATCATCCATGCGCTCGGACTCGTCAAGGGTTGTTGTGCTGAGGTCAACCGCGATCTGGGCAAGCTCGATCCGGAGCTTGCCGGGCTGGTCGTGAAGGCGTCCGAAGAAGTTTCGTCCGGCCGCCTGGACAGCCATTTTCCGCTGGACCTTTTTCAGACGGGATCCGGCACCAGCACCAACATGAACGCGAACGAAGTGATCGCGAACAGGGCGAACGAGATTTTGGGCTTTCCCAGGGGAGCGAAGCATCCCGTGCATCCCAACGATCATGTGAACATGGGGCAGTCCAGCAACGACGTATTTCCGTCGGCCCTCCATCTCGTCGTCTCGACTTTTGCCAGGCGCACGCTCTTGCCCCAGCTTGGGTTGCTGAAGGAGGCGCTTGGGGAGAAGGCGGTAAAATGGGACGATGTCGTGAAGCCGGGCAGGACGCACCTCATGGATGCGACTCCTGTCAGGATGGGGCAGGTCTTTTCGGGTTTTTCCGAGCAAGTTTCGATTGGCATCGCGCGGATCGAAACCGCCCTCGACGGGCTGAAATTTCTGGCGATAGGGGGAAGTGCGGTGGGAACCGGGATCAATACCCATCCGGAATTCGGGTCGAGAGTCGCGGCGATGCTTTCGGATGCCGCAGGGATGCCATTTTTCGAAGCGGCAAATCATTTCGAGGCGCAAGGGTCGAAGGATGCGCTGCTTCACTACTCGGGTGCGCTCAGGACCGTCGCCGCTAGCCTTTCGAAAATCGCCAACGACATCAGGCTGATGGGAAGCGGACCCGACTGCGGCCTGGGCGAACTCGTTCTGCCCGAAATCCAGCCCGGTTCGTCGATCATGCCGGGAAAGGTGAATCCGGTGATTCCCGAAGCTGTCGTCCAGATGTCGGTGAGGATTGTCGCAAACGACCTCGCGGCGACATTGTCGGATTTCGGCGGGGTGGGATCTCTGCTCGAACTCAATGTCGCGATGCCGCTCATGGGCGATGCCCTGATCGAATCTTCGAAGCTGCTCTCGGAGTCTGCTCGGCTTCTTTGCGAAAAACTGCTGTCCGGACTCGAAGTGGACCGTGGGCGCTGCGAAACCCTGGCAGGACGCTCGCTCATGGCGGGAACCCGTCTCGCCCCAATAATCGGCTACGACAGGGCGTCGACCCTGGTGAATAAGGCTTCCAGCGAGGGCATTTCGATCCGGGAGGCGGCAGCCGGTTTTCTTGCCCCCGACGAGTTGGAGGCGATGTTCGACCTCAAGTCGATGACGATGCCGGGGGGGAAATGATCCGGGTGATTTTCAGGGAGATTGAGTGGCGCGCCCAGGATTACGAATGGAGCGAGGGCGGACATATCGTCTCCATCCTGAATTTTGATCTGAAGGAAAACGGCGCGCTGAACACGGGGCTATCCGCGAGGATTTTGCAGCCTGAAGAGGCCCCTTGCGGTTCCGCGCTTCTGGAGATTTCCCGTCCTACCAATTACGACGGCCCCTTCGATTTCGAGGCGTTCAGGGAAGCGGCAACCGCCTATTACAGGGAAGCCTGCAGGGAAGGAATGTCGGGAATCTGGTCGCGCGTCGTCGAAGTCGAGCTTCATCCGTCGCTGGGACACTGAGTCTCGGGATCCGAACACTGCTCCAGAAGCCAGGCGCGGAAAATCTGGGTCTTCTGGGAATCCGCGCGGTTGCGGGGTATGACGAGGTGGTAGCCGAGCTCGGAAGGGATGGCTCCTTCCGGCAGGCGCACGAGACGCCCAGCCTTCAAGTCGCCTTCGACCAGACTTTGCCAGGCAAGTGCCACCCCCATTCCAGCGACAGCCGCCTGGATCGTCAGATTGGCGTCGCTAAATCGTCTGATTTTCAGTGATGGCCCGGCTTCCACGCCGAGAGAGGCGAGCCAGGTCTTCCAGTCCGGGAATACTCCATTCGAAGTGTGCCACTCGTCTTCAAGCAGGGCGCGGTTCGCGAGATCGGACGGGCTTCTGATCGTGGCTGCGAGCTGCGGGGAGGCCACGGGGACGATGAACTCCAGCATCAGCCGGTCGATTTTGAGGCCAGGATATGCGCCCGTGCCGAAACGGATCGCGGCGTCCACGTCTTCCACTCCGAAGTCCACCAGGCGGCGCGTCGCGAGCAGGCGAAGCTCGATGCCGGGATGGCGGGAGTTGAAATCCTCCAGCCGCGGAATCAGCCATCTTGCAGCGAAGGCAGGGGGGGCGGAAATGACAAGCGCGCCGCCTTCCCTCCTGGCCTTCATCACAGCTTTTTCCAGCTGGTCGAAGGCTTCCGAGACGAGGGGCAGCATGTCTTCCCCCGTCTCGCTCAGAAGCAGCGCCTTTCCTCTCCTGAAGAGGGGGGTTCCGAGATGGTCTTCCAGGAGCTTGACCTGCTGGCTGACCGCGGCCGGGGTGACGCACAGTTCTTCGGAGGCGCGAACGAAGGAAAGGTGTCGCGCCGCTGCTTCGAACGCCCTCAGCGCATTGAGGGAAGGGAGTTTTCTCGGCATTAGTTTTTCTAATCAAGTGTCGAACAAAGTATTGCTTGTTCAGGGTGTTGTGTCGACCATAAAATGATCCTAACATAATTATCCTAACCGAGAAAATCCAATGGCAACAACCTATCTTCTCGTTACTGTGGCGGTTTTCTTTTGGGCGGCCAACTTCGTTCTGGCCGGCCCCGTCCTTGCCGATCTGCCTCCGCTCTGGGCGGCATCCCTGCGGTTCTTGCTGGGTGCGACCCTGATGATCGCAATCGCCGGATTCAGGCGGGAAGACCTGAAAGGGCTGCTGAGCCGTCATGCCGGAATCTACCTGCTGCTCGGCACGGTCGGCATCGCCGCGTTCAACCTGTTCTTTTTTTATGCGTTGCGCATCACTTCTGCCGCCAATGCGGCGCTCATCATGGCGACCAATCCCCTGCTCACGACGCTTCTGGCATCCGCATTGCTCGGGGAGAAACCGACCATGCGTCATCTTGCTGCCCTTCCTGTCGCCCTTGCCGGGGTTGCCGTGGTGATTTCCGGCGGAAGCATGGGAAAGCTCGCTTCCTTCAGCGTATCGAGAGGGGATTTGTTGATGCTGGCTGCGAATGCTTCGTGGGCGCTTTACAACGTGCTCGGGAAAAAGTACATGCCCAAAGGCTCTGCATTGGGAAATACCTCGCTTGTCATGGCGGCGGGAGCCGCGATACTCTTCGGCGTGGCAATCGCAAGCGGCGCGCACATGGGTGAACTGGGCGTCAGGGCAGCCATGGCGCTCGCTGTCATGGCGGTGGGCGGAACCGTTTTCGCCTATCTGTTCTGGAGCATGGGCATCATGCGCTTGGGAGCGGCGCGCACTGCAATTTTTATCAACCTTGTTCCGGTTTTCGCCTTGCTGATCGAGGGGGCGCTCGGCACTTCTCCTACGGCAGCGCAGCTGGCGGGAGGATTCCTGGTCCTTTGCGGCGTTTCGGTATCGATTCTCCCTGCCCTGCGCACGGCTTGAAGAAGCCATTGCCTTCACCTATAACCTTAAGGGGGGGTGGAAAATAACCATTATGGGGTATCGCCGTACCCCGTTTCGTATGCCAGCATTAAACGAATCAGGCAAAGTTTGGAGATCGGAATGGCACTGGTCAGTCCGCACGGCGGCGGTCCCCTGAACCCCCTCCTTCTGGAAGGGGATTCGCTCTCGGAGGAGATGAAAAGGGCGAGGGGACTGCCGAAAGTCAGGGTGAGTTCGCGTGAAAAGGGCGATCTCGTCATGCTCGGCATAGGCGGCTTCACGCCGCTGGACGGTTTCATGACTCATGCGGACTGGTCTAGCGTGTGCGATGGCATGAAAACGGCCAACGGACTGTTCTGGCCGATACCGATCACGCTTTCGGTGGACCGCGATACGGCGCATTCGATCAGGACAGGCTCCGACATCGCCCTCGTCGATCCGGACGACGACGCTATCCTGGCGATCCTCTCCGTTACCGAAAAATACGAAATCGACAAGGCGCACGAATGCGCGACCGTCTTCGGCACGACGGACATCGAGCATCCGGGCGTCAGGATGGTGATGGAGCAGGGCGAAGTCAATCTCGCCGGCCCGGTCAGGGTGCTTTCGCAAGGGGGATTTCCCGAGAAATACGGCGCCCTTTTCATGTCTCCCAAAGAGACGCGCGCGCTTTTCGAATCATTGGGCTGGAGCCGCGTGGCGGCCTTCCAGACCAGGAACCCCATGCACCGCTCGCACGAATATCTCGCCAAGGTGGCGATCGAAGTCAGCGACGGTGTGCTGATCCACTCCCTGCTGGGGCAGCTCAAGCCCGGCGACATTCCCGCCGATGTCAGGACCAAGGCGATATCGACGCTCGCCGAGAATTATTTCGTCGACAAGACCATCGTCCAGGCTGGCTATCCGCTCGACATGCGCTATGCTGGTCCCAGGGAGGCCCTTCTCCATGCGCTTTTCCGCCAGAACTACGGCTGCTCGCATCTCATCGTCGGGCGTGACCATGCCGGGGTGGGGAGCTATTACGGGCCTTTCGATGCCCACCACATCTTCGACAAGATACCGAAAGGCGCTCTGGAGACCCAGCCGCTCAAGATCGACTGGACCTTCTGGTGCTACCGTTGCGGCGGGATGGCGAGTGCGAGGACATGTCCGCACGGCGATGCCGACAGGCTGCTCCTCTCCGGGACGAAGTTGAGAAAGCTGCTCTCCGAGGGGAGCGAAGTGCCCGCTGAATTCAGCAGGCCTGAAGTGCTGGAAGTGCTGCGCGCCTACTATGCCGGACTAGCCGAACACGAAAAGGTGGCAGTGAAGCTGAGCGGCCATTCGGCACGCTGAGGGCTGGGGACTTGAGTTTGAACTTTTTGAGGAGAACCTGATGTTCACGAGCAACCTCTTTGCCGAACTTTCAAACATGATATCGCCTGCGATCATGCAGGCCTATATCGTTTTGATGGTCCTGCTGGTCATGGGCGGAACCATACTCGACATGATGCACAAGAAAAGCGCGCAGTATTTTTTCGAAAACGCGAAAAAAGCGCAGAAGAGCGCAAAACGCTCGGTGAGTGGCGGGGAAAAGGCAACGATTGCCGCTTCGGTGGTGGCGAAGGAAGTGCTGACTTCCGGCGAATTCAGCAACCCGAGACGCAGGCTTTCCCATCTGCTGACCATGTACGGGTTCATCATTTTCGCAGCGACTACCGCGATCA
>Ga0207433_10001387_pt1 | contig 52193 bp, 51 predicted proteins | sample YelNatPaOPGAMG01_FD_187559 | JGI IMG/M metagenome (GOLD analysis project Ga0207433, IMG submission 187559) | Hot spring thermophilic microbial communities from Obsidian Pool, Yellowstone National Park, USA - OP-RAMG-01 (SPAdes) (version 3) | ecosystem: Environmental > Aquatic > Thermal springs...
AACTCCGATGGAATGGTATGACTTTTCTGGTATATTCGGCGGGTGGGTTGATGGTAAAGGTTATCATTTAGCACACGAGGCTTCATATACTGGTCAACCACCTTTTTACTTTCCTTACAGGTCTTCCAGAACTTTTGTGGCGACACTGCGCTATGTGTATTCACGCATGCGCATGCTTGAAGTCAAACAAGGTGAAAACTTCAACTGGCTATGGTTTTCAAAGCTTGGTTCAGCATCATGGGATAGCGCCGATGTAGGTTTCATGCTACCATACACTCAAGGCATGGTCATTGGCTTCTACCAATCACGGTCACAGCTCTATGTGCTTGTTTCAGACGGCATTTATGTGCTTGATAGTGCTGAAGAGCCATATGTGTTCATTCCACAATTACTTGCATCTGGCATAACGCCAATAAGCATCAAGACTGTGGCATCTTATGAGGATACAGTGTTTGTGTTGTGCCAAGAAGGGATTTACATAATTGCAGGGCGCTCTGCACAACCATTCTCGCAGGCGCTCAACCCAATCATTCAGCACATGGAAATAAACCGTCATCCAGTGCCACCAAACGAACTTGATACAAATCCACAATATCCACCAGCGCACTGGTGTGCAATGAACCCACGCTTCTTATTTGTGCACCTTGATTTGCCATATGAGGAAAAAGATAGGCTTTATGTATTTCACATGGCATCACAGCAACCACAGCTCACATCATTTGAGCTTCCAAGTGATGGCTTGCTTTATGGTGGTGTTACAGTGCCAACACTTGAGCATGATTTGGTTGTGATTGACAATCATGGGCTTTATAGGGTGGCGAACATGAAGCAAGTTAACCCAGATGAAGTTCCGCCACCTACCCTATATCGTCTAAAGTATGGGCAAGCCCATAGGATACGGTATCAATCGCGCTGGTGGCACTTTGGCACAACTGCATACAAGCGTTTGATGCGTGTTGCATTTCATGGTAATGTAAAATGTGATAGACCGCTAAGACTTGTGATTGACTATGCAGTTGAGCATCCAGATGCAGGCTATGTCACAAAAGAGTTCAAAGTGCCACCAGACAAGATGGAAGTTGATGTTGACATTACAGCAAGGTGGTTTAGGTTCACACTTGAAGGCGAAAATGTCTCGAATAGCGAGTTATTCGCGCTCGTGTTACACTATAAACCGAGAACTATAAGGTGAGGTGATTTTAAATGCCTGAAGCGACTACTCAAAATGCACAAGACCAACTTATAAAACTCTTGGGGCAATTGCAATTTCAATTGCCATCACAAGTGCAATCACAATTTCCTATCGCGTTGCCATTGCAATTGCCCGTGAATGTGTTGCTTCAATTGCAACAAGGACAGCAGGCAGGACAAACAGGACAAACAGAACAAGCACCAACGCCACAACAACCCAATTTACAAATGCCAATTGTTGCACCACCAACGATACCTAATTTGCCTGCGCTAACAGAGCCACAACAGTTCATGCCACAACTTATCCCACCGACTTACCAAGGACCGAGATGGATACAAGCGCAACCTCAACCATTCACAGGGCAACTTCCATTGACTGGTGTTACGGAAGTTCCAATGATACCTGCTCTTTCAGGACCGCGCTTTGCACCACCACAAGTTGATTGGAGCAAACTTGGACAACAAGGGCAAGATATTACATCGCTATTGCCACAACTTCTTAGCGCACTTGGAATGTCAGGGTATGGACAACAATTGGCAGATATAGTTGGAGAAATTACAAGGCAAATGATGGGCATGTATGGCGACATTCTTAACAGGATTTTTGGTGGAATGACAGGTGGACAACCACCAACAGGAGTTCAACCACCATATGGAACACAACCGCCAGGGACGCAACCACCAACGGGCACTCAACCACCAACTGGAACACAACCACCATATGGAACACAGCCACCAACGGGGACGCAACCACCGCGTGGTGGTGGACCGTTTGGTTTTGAAGAAGTGTCACGCGGTGGTGGAGGCGCAGGTCCAGCGCAACCAACCTATCCACAAGGCTATGGGCAACCACCGATACAGTTGCCACAAAGCCTTCTCAACACTTTGCCACAAGGTGGAATTTGGGGGGTCAATCCGAACACTGGTGGGTATACTTACACATTGCCTAATGGACAAACTTACGAAATTCGTCCAAATCGTAATGGTTGGATTGAAGTTTGGACACCTGATGGTAGGGTATTGACATATCCACCACAGACAAGCGTGCCAGTTCAAACGCCAACTGGTGAGTGGTTGTCACATCCAAGGGACATTGCTCCGCTCGTTGGAGGGCGAGTTCCACGAGCTACTCCAGAAGATATACTCCGACAACCCCAACAAGTGCAAACACCTGATGGGCGCACGATTACACTTCCACCAGGTGTAACATTGCCTCCTAACGGACAGTGGATAGAAGACCCAGAATATGGACAGGCATACAAAGCACCTGATGGCACAACTTACTTCTTCCTACCTGATGGAAGCGTTGCTATAAGGCGTCCTGATGGTAGCACGCAAATAATTCCACCGTCAACAATAACACCAAGAACGCCTGAAATTGCACCACAGACAGTTGTTCCCGAAACTGGCACTACACAACCATTTGTAGTTGGTGCGCAGTTTGGACAGCAACAGCGCCCAGAGGAGCTATACCAACGCCTTAAAGATGCAATCTTTCAACATTTATGGGGCGTGCAAACCGCAGGTGGAACTCCAGACGATGCCTTAACTGGCATATATAGCATCATCGGTGAAACAGTGGGCAAAGAAGTTCCGCAATGGGTGCAAAATGAAATACGAGACTTAGTTGGAAGGCTTATAGGTTCTACATTAGAACCAGGCGCGTGGGGTGCATGGACACAAGACATGCAAGGGACTGAAAGCGTAGCTGGCGAAATTGCGCATCTTGTGCAGACATGGCTTGCTTCTCCACCAGAATGGCAACAACCAGCGCCTACACCGCAAGTTATTCCCACCAATGAGTTTGGTTTTCCTGTTGGCGTTACTGAAGGTGGTGTTCCTACTGGACAACCACCTACTACACAGCTACCAGAGGTAACACAACCAAGACAAACAACTCCAACTCCTACACCAATACAACCTACAGTTCCAACACCGACACCACAAATTGGGATGTCACCATTAGACCAATACTTGCAAACGCGCACTCAATTGGCACAGATTTTGTATGGCATAGGTTACACACCAGAGCAAGCAATTAACTTAGCCTCAGGGTTAACTGGATTACTTTCACAGTATGGTGGGTTTTCTGAAGACCCAACCCAAAGATGGAATGCTTACTCTTATTTGATTTCACACTTAACACACACTGTGCCGTATGACGAAAGGCATCGTCCTGTATGGGATTACTTCCTAACGCAAATGGGAGTATTACAACCACAACAACAAACAAGTGCACCTGTGCACTTAGCTAAGGCATCGCTAACAAGAGCATACCAACCACAAACACTCTTATCATACCCACCACAACACACACTTCCATACAATGTATCACAACTTACTCCAACTCAAACGCAGTCACAATTGACAAATCTTCTGACACAAATAGGCTATCCATCTAACAGGGCTACACAATTAGCATCAACTATCACCAACATGCTTAGGATGTTTGGTGGCTTTAGCCCCAATCCAGTTGACAGGTTTAACGCCTACAACATTTTAGCTGGACAGTTAAACTATATCTTGCAAAATGAGCCAATGGATGTTTACCGAGCACTTGCAGACTGGGTAATAAGGCAAACAGGTGCAGGAGGTGCAATAGTGTAGCATGCGCATAGATGACCTTCTTTTGCCACAAGCTCACAAGGGTGGTGCAAATATAGGTGTCATAGTGCGCACACTACAATCGTGGGCACAAAATTTGGTAGCGAAATTAAGGATAGTTGTCCATAAGACCGAGACTACAGGGATATTTGCCAATGGCACAGTTACTGGCATACCACAAGCATGGAGCAATGTCCAAACCTACCCTGTCCCAGCGTGGGTTTCAATCGTGGGACAGCGAAGCTGGGACAGCCCTGTAGAGCAAATTCCTTACGACAGGTTTATTCCACTTTATGGGTATATCCAAGCTCAAAACCCTAACAGCGTAGATTTGACTGTAGATTATAGGCTAACTGTTAAATGGAAAGGGAGCGGAAACAACTTAAGAGATGCTTACTTACAAAATGTCGTTTTGCCTGCAAACACAACGAAAATCATTGACATTCCACCAAATGTATGGGTAGTGCTTTTGAGAGGTATTTCATGGTATCTTGCAGAACCTACGGCGCTTGGTATTAGCTCGTGGGTCAAATACAGGCCGCAGTTACTGGACATCAGTCACGCATTTTATGTCACACTTCTTTTGTTCCAATATCCATTTGTGAGGTGATTATGAATGCCACGAGAGCAAACAGTAATGCCATATGAAAGTGAAGCGCCAGCGATAAGTTTTGAGGCGCGCCCATATTTTCATTGGCTTGCACAGGGCTTGGCGCAAGTTTTAGGTGAAGCACCGTATTTAGGTGCAGTTGCGCCATCACCACAGGCTATAATGCAACAAGCAGTGCCACTATTTCAATGGTGGACAAGGCAAGTTGAAGCACCATCGCCAGAGTTTGCTACTGCGGCGAAGTGGATGTATGAACGCCCTGAGGAGACACAGCTTGTGACATGGGCACTTCAAAACTTGCAAGCTTCCACTATGCCAGAGCTATCGCAACTTCAAACTTATGTGCCTGAGGTTATAAGTGCGCTTGGTAGGGGCATAAGGACACCACAATATGAGGCGCTAAAGGACATTGGAGTTGGTTATGGCGATTACCTAAACAGGATTTCGGTTGCGCTACAAGACATTGCACGAAGATACACTGATGTGCTTACACAAAAGGCATTGCCATTAGCTGAAGCGCCAACGATTGAGAGTTTACGAGAGACAGACCCACTTGTGAGGGCATTGAGAGGACAATGGGAGCAAACTACACAAGATTTGGTGAAGCAACTTAGGCAATCGGCAATTGTGCGTGGCTTAGAGAGGCATGGTGGCACTGGGAGGCTTGAAGAAGAGCTTCTAAGGAGGCGTGGCACAGAACTTGATGCTACTTTAGCACAATTACTTGCACAGCGCATAGGGCAACGAGAGAACCTAATGCTACAGGCATGGAATACATTGCAAAATCTTGGGGCAACGGCGATGGGTGCATATCAAGCTGCAGCGGGGCTTGCGCCAACTGCTGCACAGCTTGGCATGCAAGCTTACCTTATGCCTTGGCAGGCATACCAACAGCAACTTGGGCAAGAACTTCAAAGGATGCAACTTGCGGCGCAACTGCCGATGGCACTGGCACAACAACAATTTGCACAACAACAAGCGCTTGGTGGGCTTGGCTTACAAGCGATGCAAGCCTACCAACAATATCTAAGGAATGCAATGGCAGTTGAGCAGGCGTGGCGTGCACAACAACAACAGAACTTGCTCAACTTGATGAATTGGCTACAGCAAACACAAGCTACCATGTGGCAACCTGCATTGCAGGCGCTACTTGGGTTGACTGGAGTTAGAGCTGTGTATGGTGTGCCAGCTGCGCCACCAACACAAGCTCAAACTGCCATTGCACCATTAATCCTATTGGCGTTGGCAGGTGGTTTGTAATGCCAAACAAAAGGAAAGTTACAGGATACCTATACAACGAGGCAGGAGAGCCACTCTCTAATACAATCATCCTTATCAGGCTATGTCATGGTGTGACAGCGCCACCAAACATCCTTTACAGCAAACTTGGCATTGTTTCAAAGACTGGCGCAAATGGTTATTTTGAAGTTTACCTTGTGCCAAATGAAGAAACTGATGACCCTAACAGCTATTACGAGATGACTGTGCCATATGTTGAAGGCGACCTTAAGCTTTACCTTAGAGTGCCATCTGGAACTACAGAGATTGATTTTCGTTCATGTCTCATTTCAAAGCCAACTACACCAAGCGTTGATGTCGTAACTGGTGTCGCTGTAGCTTCTCAAGCGCTACTTCATGGCAATGTGTATTTTGAAGCAGGTCAAAATGTGACACTGACACAAGACAATGCACAAAAGAAAATCGTCATCTCTGCCACTGGTGGTGGTGGCACAACCAATCATAACCTTCTTAGCGCCACACACTCAGACACAGTTGCAGGAACACCAGCCCGTGGTGACATTATCGTTGCACAGTTACAGGCAGACAATACAGTTAAGTGGCAAAAGAAGGCAATAGGCTCAGCAGGACAATATTTAAGGAGCGATGGGAGTGATGTTCAGTGGGCAAACATTCAAGATAGCGACATTCCAAACACAATTGTTAGAACTTCACGAAGGATTAACACGGGCACAGGCTTAACAGGTGGTGGTGACCTAAGTGCCGATAGGACTATTGAAGTTGTGCCAAATACTACAGTTCAAAAAGTTGAGATTGCAAAAGCGGGCACACTTATTTCCACAAGGAAGCGCATCAACTTAATGGAAGGCACAGGGATTAGCATCTCTGTAGCTGATGATGCAACAAATGACAAAACAGATGTCACGATAACCGCAACTGGAAGTGCTGAACCAGGACCGCACGCCTTACTTGGTGCATCTCACAATGATACAGTTGCAGGCACACCAAGTAGGGGTGACATCATAGTTGCGCAATTGCAACCTGATAACACAATTAAGTGGCAAAAGAAAGCAATAGGCTCGGCGGGGCAATACTTACGTAGTAATGGCACAGATGCACAATGGTCAAGCATACAAGATGCTGACATTCCAACAACGATTGTAAGGACATCAAGGTGCATTAATACAGGAACAGGGCTAACAGGTGGTGGTGATTTAAGTGCTGATAGAACACTAAGTGTTGTCAATGATACGACTGTGCAAAAGGTTGAAGTTGAAGCCAATGGGACACTAATTGGCACAAGGAAGCGCATTAACTTAATAGCAGGCACTAATGTCACAATTTCAGCCACTGACGATGCAACAAACAACAAAGTCAATGTGACAATTAGTGCCACAGCAAGTGGTGGTGGAGGAACTCCATTACCTACTGTATCGGGTAAATGGACATCGCCAAGTGCGGGTGCGATTGGGTATCTATGGGCTTACACTCCATCTGTAGACCAAACGATGTATATCTATGCTGCAAGTGTTTCTCTGGTAAATGGCATGGGATGGGCGGAGATTGGGATTTACCGTAGTGATGGCTATTGGGAATGGACGACAACATCTCAGTTTGCCAAAGGTAGCCCACTTGCGACAATTTCTCTTTCTTCAGCCTACACTTATTATATTGCCATCCATGACTTAACTGGCATGGGCGGTTTTGAGTATGCAGGCTTTATCACATTTGATATTGTGTGAGGTGATTTATAATGCCTGACCTTATAAGCACAGTTTTACAACTTGCGCAACCACTACAAGATGATGTTGAAAATTTGTCAGCAGCTGAAGTGCTACGCTATTACTCACAGCCAAGGCAATATCCAGCGGGCACTTCAGGGCTTTATCAAGTTGTGATGGACTTAGTTCCAATCCTGCTCCTTTCACGCTCGCGAAGGAAACAAAAACAAAAGGAGCGTGAATGGAAGCGGTTGCAAGAAGAAGCGTCTATTGCGCTTGACATCTACAACAGGTGGCAAAATCTTGGACCGACAGACTATGATGAGTATTTGAAGCTACAAAGAGAGGCATTAGGTGCAATGGGGCGGTTGTCATTGTCGCCATTGAGGGCATTGGTTGGTGTTGTTTCAACAACGCCACCTGTAGTTAAGGATATTCAACTTCGTCAAATTGAGGAAGCGATTAGAACACAAGGTGCAATGCAACTTGATTTATGGAGACAACAACTTGGTCTTGCATTTGAACCAGCTAAAGAGGCAGCTATGTATGAAGTGAAAAGAAGATATGAACCAGGGTTAGCTGGGGCAATTGAAAGAGAACGCCTGTTTGCAAGAGTTGCTGGTGAAGAAGCTGAGCAACTTTTGAATGCGGTTAATCGTATTGAAGGTGCTGCAGCATTACTTCCACGAGAAAAAGCTGATGAAATTTTCAAGGTATCGCCGCAGCTTCGTGAGGCTCTTAAGAGAGGCGACACTGACAGATTTTATAGTCTACTTAGCTCCATTCAAGACCCAGACGCTAAGCGTGCAGCTATTTGGGCTTTAGTGGATGCGTCATTTAGCCCTAAGGATGCATGGCTTGGTAACTATGCGAACAATGTCTTGAGATGGGCTGCTGAAGGTATCACAAACGCGCTTGCTTACAATAACTTCCCGCTGGCATCTTACTATGCTTGGTCTACAGTTGGTGCAATAGCATCTGCAGGTGGACTTGAGACAGCGATGAAGTTTGGCAGCACAGTGCTTAACCTAATTGAAACACAGGCAAATCAACAAGGCTTGCTACGCAAGGATATCATGGAGCAATCGCGGTGGGCATGGGAAGCCAGTTTCAATATGTGGCGAAGCCAAAGAGAAGAACTATTCAAGTGGCTTGACTACCAATTTGACATATGGAAAGAGTATTTGGCTCAAGAGAGATGGAACAAGGAATACTTACTCAACACGCGTAAAATGCTGTGGGATGTATACTTCAAGCTGCAAGACATAGCACATGGTAGAGCAATGGACTATGCTCGTCTTTACTTGGATGCAATTCAAATTCAAGAAGCCATTGCTAAGACAAGACTTGAAATGAGGAAATTAGCGAATGAAATTGCCCGTGAGAGTTTGAACAACTTACTTAATGTTCTTGCAGAGATTTCTGGACAGTTATCATCTCTTGCTCAACTTGCTCAAAGAGGCATACAAGTATCACCGCAGACTGTTAGTTACCTGATGAGTATGAGCCTTCGGCTCATGCAAATGATTGACAAGATAATTGGAGGCGCTGGCACTCAACAACCACAGTATCAAGCACCGCCTCCTACACAGCAACCTACTCAGCAAACGCCATACATACAACAACCAGTGCAACAGCCAGTGCCACAACAAGCACAGCCAGCTGTTCCTTTGCCACCACCAACTCCTGGGCAACAACTTCCGCCACAACTTCCATCATACAACATTCCAGGATTGCCACAACCACCATCCTATTTCAATCCGCATAATATGTGGCAACATTAATAGTGGGGGTGACTTGGTATGCCATCGCTTGATGACATAAAAGAATTGCGCAAACACTCGTTATTCAGCATCACATCACCTAATCAGGCAAAGAGATATGTTGCAGCGCTCAACTACCTTAGATGGCTTTACAGGGATTACAATGGTGATGTATATCGTGTGGCGCAAGAAATTTCAGGACAGTCAAAACTATGGGATAGCACAGGAGTGGCTATAGGGTTATATCAGTGGCTAAATGCTCCGTTAGCAACCGACCCGAAGACAAAGAAGCCAACACGGTTATTGTATGAAGACTTGGTTGCTTGCCGTGAATTTTTAGACCAACTTGCTAACTCGCCCGAACAAAGACAAAAGAGCCTCAAGAACACTATAGTTCAAGTTGGTGGTGTTCCATACTCTGGCATGCGTGTTGCTCAATACATGGCAGCGATAGCACGCGCTATTGACTATTACTTAACCATGACCGACGACCCAAGTTTGAAGGAGCTGAAACAAAAGTGGAATGCGTATTTATCTTCCAACAAGTATGGCAAACAAATCCTCACACCTGGCTTATGGGAAGACAAAAAAATAGGTGACTTACTTGTGACGGCTAACACTTTGTTTTCCTACTTCGCACCAATTGTTAACCACTCCATCAGTGTGACGAAGAGGATTGCTCCTATTCTTGAGCGCAGTCACCAAGGCGTTTCAAAAGACAACAAGAACGCTCTTACAGGTCTTGTTACAATTGGTATAGTTTCCGCTTTAGGCGGGCTTCATGGGTCTATGTTTTCCTCAGTTCCTCTAAATGTTCAGACATGGGAGACATTTAAAAAGGAAGCTCAGCAAACACACAAGGCGATAGTGTCGCAATTAAAGACACCGCAAGAAGTCATCAAGTCTTTCTGGAGCAATGTATTCAAACAGGTTTCCCATAGGGATTACACGGTGATTGGTGGTTTGAAAGAATTAGGACAAGAAGTCTACAGGTATAACTATCAAGAGATGTTTGAGCCCAATGAGAAAATACTGCCACCAGAGCTTAAGCATCGTGTTAGCGACACAGAAAAGGAGCTTTTTGGATTTACACGCTCTTTCACTGCTTCCTTTGCAGGATGGGCAGCCAGAGGGTTTAGGTATGCGCGTGGGTTGATTAAAATCGGACCAGAAACTTATGCATGGATTGACATTCCAATTTCGGAAGTGCCATTTGTAGAGAATAGGAAGAAAAGGACTTGGGAAAGAGTAGGAGAATGGAGTGGGGCAACTACAGCAATACTTAGAGATATTGCGATAACATGGGGAGCAAGTGCGCTCGCCAGGGGAGCTGTAGCAGGAGTAGGTATGCTTAGCAAATTAGTGGGAGCAAGTGGAATTGCTGGGAAAATGTTTACTGAAAGCGAAAAAATCGCTAAATTTGGAGAAGCTGCATCAAAAGCCTTGACTGCGCTTCGTTCCACAAAGATTGGTGAACACCTTATTCACCTTGCGCCATTTTCCAGTGTAGTTGGTGCCGAACATGCGATAGAAGTTTTTAAAGACGAGAGTAATGCAAGAAAGGCGGTATTGGAGGGTATAAAAAGTGCTGGTTTAACTGAAATGCAAGTTTTGCTCATGCAGGCAGCTGGCGCTCCTGCAGCAAGGTTTGTAGCTCGCCATCTTGAGAGGATACCTAAACTTGCTCCTCGTGAAGTGATGGTTGGTTTAGGAACAGCGGCTGCCACGAGGCTTAAGATACAAAATCCATTTGTAACTATGCTTCGCACAGGTATAGAATTTGGAGTTGGTGCTCCAGCTGTTGGGATAGCTTTTGATACATACAGAACCATAAGAGAAGGTGAATACAAGCAACTTCCGTCTGTGATTTGGGAGCATGTCAAAGAAGCGCCTTCTGAATTCTTACGAGGTTTAACTGTTCATTTCCCACATTTCTTTGGTGAAGCTGAAGCATACAGAGAAGCGGGTAGACCGCCAACTCTACCAACTACTCCACCTACACCACCTGCTCCACCTGCTCCTCAACCACCAACACCGCAACCACCTGCTCCACAACCACAAGCTCAACAACCGCCAACAGCACCACCAGGTGCACCACAACCTCAGACTTTGAGGGAAAGAATGGAAGCGATAAGGCAAAGAGCCCAAGAATTGCGTCAAGCCGATGATATGATGCGGCAAGCAGAGGAATTATTACGGCAAGGTAAAGCAGTAGAAGCAGAACAACTAAGAAAGCAAGCAGAGCAAATCAGGGCTAAGTATCCACCTTCGCCAGTAGAAGAACCGAGGGTAAGAAAAGTAGAAATTACCTTTGGCGAATGGCGCACAGCACCACGCGGTCCTGCGAGCAAGATGCTCTCAGAAGAATTAGCAAAAGAGCCAGACCCTCTCTCAATCGCCGCGCGTGCAAGGGTTAGAATGTCAAAGTTTGTTGATGCCACAGTGAATGTTGATGCAACTCCTTTGGAAGTTGCGCAGAAAGACAGGTCTTTTGAAAAGGAAAGAGGAGTTCTTAGAAAGCAAAGAGAGCAAGCAATTTCCTTGCTCTCTACCTTTTACAGGCGCTTAGGAATGAGTGAGGACATGGCACGGTTGTTAGCGCAAGAGGTTGTAGACATCAACATTGCCAACTCCTTAGCTGAAAGTGGTTTAGACCTAAAGAAGGGACTTGATGTGCCAGATTATCTACAACAAGAAGCGAAAGGGTTAGCAGGTGGTGATGCAGAAGCTCAAAAGCAATTCATTAGCAAGCTAAGAGAGGGCTTTAGCAAAGCATCACAAAGACTTGATACTGTTACAGGGCTTCTTACTCCAATGATGACGGGCGTTGCTGACAAAGATATTGCTCTTCACTTTTCACATCCAGAGCTACTTAGGTTTAGCATGCAACATCCGTTGTGGCAAGCTGCAGGCGATATAGTGACTGCAAGTAGACCTGCGATTGAAGACTTAACTGTGACTTTGAACGAGCCTGGAACTTGGAACAAGAGACCGCGCGTTGAAATAAGTGCAAACATTTCCGCAAGGAATAGAGCCGCAGTAGATGAAGCAATTAATGAAGTTGTTAGAAAGTATAGGATGCAACCAGAGCAAGCAAATGCTTTACGCGTCATGGCTCATGCTCTTTATGAGGCATCGCCATTTGGTGACATTGATGTATTACGCAGAGCTGGTTTATATGCAGCTGATGAAGCATGGAGTATTTTGGGCACTGTTAATAATGATGCTGAACTTCGCTCAGTTGCATTCTCACATCCAGACCTTGTTGTGCCTTTGTTGATGCGTGATGAAGCACAATTAACTGCAACTATTAAGGCACGCGTTGTTCGTTACTTAGAATCGCTGAAACCCCACGAAGATTTCAAAGTTCCAGAAGAGGACATAAATGCTCTTGCCGCATCAGTTGCAAAGGCATTACTTAATCCTCCAGTGCCGTATCTTCGCATGAGACCACAAGATGCAAGAAGCAAGATTGAGAAGTGGATTTCAGAGGAACTCATTCCAGAACAACTTGCGATTGATGTGATAAAGGTTATGGGCAAAGTTACGCCTGAGGAAGTGAAGAAGGGGCTTGCTGACAAAGCAATCATTAGTCTTTTAGACACATTTGACATGGCTGCGGGGCTTGAAAAACCAGAATATGCATTAGCCGCAGGTTATTACAGGGCGCTTTTGTCGTCAAGGTTAATGAGCAAAGAAAGAGCGCGACAGCACATGTTAAATCTACTTCGTGGTGGTGTGGAGAAAGCTTTGACGAAGTTTGCACAAGAACCACCGAGTGAGCTGAGTGAATTCTTTGGCACACTGACCAAGCTTGATGATGCGCTGGTGAAGTTGGTTACGGAGAAGAGCCTTGATGCCAATGACACCGTTGTTGAAGCGCTTGAGGCACTACAGAAGAACATAGGTGACGCAGATGCATGGGGTGTCATTGTTGGTGATGAGCTTGCGTCATTGATTGCAAAGCATAAATCTTCTCCAGTGCTTCGTTACAGAGCAGAGCGTGTAGTTAATGCAGCTCGTAGTGTTGTTGGTAGAAAGCTTGTAGAGAACATCTTTGGGTTTATTGAAGCGCCATTTGAAGAATACAAAGGGGCAGCACAAAAGCTCACAGAAGAATTAGCCACAGGTGAAGTGAGTGATGAGACAAGAAGCTCATATGACCAAGCTGTTAGCAAGCTGAATGAACTAACAACAACTTTGGTTACCCTTATAAAGGGAGAGAAAATACACGGTGACCTTGCAAGGCTTCTCAACATGTATAACCGCGTGGCAGGAAAGGTTACATACAATGAGGCTATGCTTTACTTGAGCCGTCATTTAGAGAACCTACAACTTCTTGGAGCTATGGAACAACAGTTGGCAAAGGAGACTTTGAGCCATTTCGCCAATGTGGCTGTTGATGAGGCGTTGTCTTCTCTCAAGGTTGAAGAAACAGCAAAGAAGGAAAAGAAGGCAAAGGAAAAAAAGATACCGTCAATTCTTCAACTTGAACAAATACTTCCTCAGCAACTTTACCGAGTGTTACCATCGCTTGAAGAGCGCTTGTATCTTGTTCATGAAGAAATAAAGAGGCGTTTACTTGAGGACGAGAACCTTTCAAGGCTTACTCTTAAAGGGATGTCTCCAGACACTATTGATGATTACTTAATGGGCAGATTACTTTACACTCTTGGTATTCAGCCAAACGAGCGCACGCTTGGGAATTACTGGCGCTCTCTTCCAGAAAGTGCAAGAGGGGCTATGCTTGATGGTTACATTGATGCACAAACTGGGCGTGCTCGTGAATTTATGCGAATCGTAAGAGAGCTGGCAGTCATTCCAGAAAGAGCTATTATGCCAGCTGTTATTGTCACTCCTCCACCTACACCTGCAGCAGGAGCGTTTTTGCCGCCAGAACAACCAATACGAGCGCTTCCGTTGCCAGGACAACCAAGAGGTGTAACTTTTGTTCCAACAGCACCTGCAACCACTCCTCCGTATGGAATAAGGGAACTTCCGCCAGTATCTGAAGTTGAGGGCAAACCAACAGAAATGCCATCCATTAAAGAGCCATCGCCAGAAGAGAGAATTGAGGTGTCAAGGCTTGAGCCTATTACAGAGCCACCAAAGCGAGAGAGGGGAGAAATTGAGGTAGAAGACTTCGTTATTAGTGTAAAGGGCACTCCTAAGAAAGTATATGTAAGCATAGAACCTTGGGGGCTTTTGCGTCCAAGGTTTGATGTATGGGGGCTGCGCAAAGAACGCGACCAAGCTGTTGGAGAAAAAGATGTTGTTCCTGTTGTTGCATTTCCTTCCAGTGAAGTTGTTCTTAATTCGGTTTTTGCCACAGCATACTCTGATGAGAAATGGAGCGATTTAGATAGAGCGCGTCGTCAAGAAACGAAGACTGTGCTTCTGGAAACATACAAGAAATGGAGTGAGGTCACCAGTGGAGAAATTTCTGACATGATGGAATTCTGGTATCAAGTTTTCAAAGCAACCAACATTAACTTAGCCGAAGAAGGCAGATATGTGCCTCTTGGAGACCAAGCCTCGCAGTTAGTTCGCCAATGGATTGAGGAAGCTGAAGCTGGAAAAAATACTAAGGGGGCTAAGATAGTTAACCAATTTGGCTTAGAGCGGGTTAAAAGGTGGGTTGAATATGAAACTCGTGCTTTCATATTCCCGCCAGTGCTACGGGCTGAAATAACAGAGAAAGAGGGGTTTGCATTTACCTATGATTTACCCGAAAGCCTTGGTTACTTCCCCATCATTCGTCGTCCTTCCGAAGAAGCTGAAAGAAGTGCAGAGACTGCGCCAGGAATGCAAGTTGCACAAACTGTAAAAGGCTCTGAACCAGTTCCACCAAAGGCTGAACCGCCCACAAGCAAAGAGGAAGAGAGAGAGCAAAGGCGTAGGAGAATTGCAGAGTCGTTGCTCTCTGCATTAGAAGAAGAAAGCCAACCAGGTGGATGGCTTGGTGGAAGAGAGCGCTTACGGCTATCTCGGGAAATCAAAGTGTTAGAAGAGCGACTTAGCAAAGCAAGGAGCATTCTCAATCGCTTAAGGGTTAAAGGTGAAGACTGGAAAATACCCATCTTAGAAAAAATAGAACAAAGGCTTCAAGAAAAGATTGAGCGCAGAAAAGCCAGGCTTGCAAGAGCCGAAGAACTTAGAGAAGCTCGTAAGGAGCTGTATGAGGCATTTAGTAGGCTTGTTAAAACGGTAGGCAAGGAGAAGGTTGCATCCGATGCAGATGCAGTATTGCGTAATCCTTACTATTCAATGCCGTTTGCTCTTGCGCATGAATTCATAAAATCCACAGGATTACCTTTGACCAGAGATGCAGAGCAACTTGCGACGGCAATTAACGAAGCCAAAATAAGTGGTGCAATGACACACACTGTGGATGCATGTATTTCTGCTCTATTTAGGATGAGAACATCGCACCGTGTATTTGTTCTCTTAAGCCTTGTAGACCCTGAAGAGTTTGAGCGCGTTGCTTCAACTAAACATGTTTCTTCTTTGCCCAAAGCTCTTACTGCTGAACGCGAAGTGCCCTCTGAGCCAACCTCAATTGCTGAATTAATTCTAAGCGGTCCATTTAACATTGAGACAGCGACTCCAAGTGAAATTGCAGAGAGACTTGCGCTGGAGCTCTATCATATTGCGTTAGAAACCACTCAGAGTTACAGTCACTTACTTACTTCCTCAGCCCGCAAGGCTCTAACAAAGATTATTTACAAGGTGCTTCTATATTCCGCACGCTATCCTCGTGTTACAGAACAAAATACCAAAGAAGCTCTCAAGCTATGGCGCACTTTAATGTATGGCACCGAAGAATTGCCACTTGAAGAAAAGGGGTTGAAAGATTTAGAATACAAAGCATTTATGGGCATAAACACAATCAACTCTTACCTTAACAACGCAATAGTTATCACTTTGCCGACAATTCTGCGCACGCGTCCTCGTCCCAGGGCAGAAAGAGCAACAAAAGAGCCGCGAGAAGAAGAAGTAAAAGTAGACCTTTCGAAATACAGATTTGTTGCTCCTGAAGGTGCAATAGTAGAAGAAGAAGCTCCAGTAGAAGAAGGTAAGGTGGTTGAAGAAATAGCTGCTGCGCTTAGAGAGCCACTCCCTGAGGAAGTAGAAGAGGGTGAGGTAGTTGGAGAGGGCAGAGAAATTGAAGAAGAGATTGAAGAAGAAGTTGAAAAAGAAGGCGAAGCAAAGGCTCCGCCTAAAACAGCGGCAGCACTACTTACATATGACAAAGTTGTAGAGAGAGCCAGAAGACGTATAGTGAGTGAAAAATTTGAGAAGCAGTTGATAAAGTTGTATAAAATGCGTAAGCTTGGCAAACTTGTAAGTATTTTCACAATTAGAGAAGGCACACCTGTGCCTGTTAAAGAAAGAGTAAGACCTATGAGTTTTGGCGAGGCGTTGGAAGCCTTTGATGAGACAATGGCAACTGTTGTTGCGCGCCATCTTGTTGGTAAAGCATCTCCATCAAGTAATGTTTACAGATGGGCTACAACGCGATACGAGGGTGCTCTTAAGGTAATACCGTTTGTTGGTGCAGAGCATCCAGAGGAGTTTAAAAACTTAGGTTTTGTTGTCAGTGGCTTAGCTGCATTTAGAGAAGCTGTAGAACATCCAATGGTGCTATCAGAGAAAAAACGGTGGGCTTCAACAACAACCTCGCTTGAAGAACTTAGGGAGAAAGCAGAAGAAGCGATGGAAGAAGGAGAGGAAGTAGAAGAACTTCCAATCAGAGACCTAATCACCATGATTTACATGCCAGATGTTGAAGGTATGGCAGCTGATATTATTCCAAGAAGCATGATAACTGCTATTGACAAAAGAACCGAAAGAGTTATTGAAACCACTGACAAACTTCTTACAGCGCCATTCTCGGATATTGCAAAGGCAGCGTTAATTTTCGGTTTACATGAGCCTTACGAAGTTAAAATAGAAGAGGTTGGGGAGACTGCCAAACTACCGAGCTTAATAGGTGCGATATGGAGAGGCAGAAACATGTCTGAAGCATATGCGTTATCGGCTATAGAAGTTATGGAAGAATACGCGGGGAAGCCAATTGGCAATGCATTTGCAAAAGTAAGCGAGATACTACAAAGCTGGAATGCCATAATGCAAGCTGGTGGTGAACAAGCACACTTTTGGGGCAAGATAGCGCTAATACGCCGTGACATATCGTCTTTAGAGGATGTGCTAACTGAGCTTAGAAAAGCTGCAGAAAAAGCTCCTCATGAACTTCCAGAAGGTGTTACATTTGAAGAATTTGCTTCAGTAGTTGACCAAGCGCTAAGACATCTACACAATCAAAGGATGGCTATTGAAGCATCTTTGTCGTCATTTCCTATAGTCAACAAAGTTGCAATGACCTTCTCAGAGCTTTCAAGGAAACTTCGCGAAGACGAGAAGTTAAAGGAAATGGCGAATACTTGTAGAGAAGTTGCAGACCTTGAAGATGAGAAAGCGATTTTAGAGAAAGAAAAAGAAATTACTGAATTTGCGCTGACGATTATAGGTGCTTTTAAAGATAGCCTGCGGTTTTTTGACAAGGGCAAAGAATTTGCGATTCAGTATCTATCTTACATTGCGTATCAAAACCTTCCTCACCTTTCTCTTGGAGAGGTATACACTCCGCTTCACAATGCATGGGTCTACAAGACGGTAGTTAGAGAAGGAGAGCTAACAGATGTTGAAGAAGAAGCCAAAAGGAGAGCTATAAAAGCTGCGAAGATAAAACTTGGTGCTGAAGTTTTTGCGGCTATTGCAGACCACTTACAGAAGCACACAGCATCTTATGAAGCCATTCTTAGGATGTGTGTTGGTGCAGTTAGTAGGAGAGCTGAAGAATATACTGCTCCATTATCTGTGACTGAAGTTGAAGTTGATTACGGCAAAGGTAGGCTAAGTGTTTTGGGTATTGATGTTAGCAACTCGTTGATTGCCTTAAGGCAATCATTAGAGCGATACTTCAGGGATACTGGAAAAGCTCCTACGGAAGCTACCTATCAATACTTAGGAAAAGTAATAGAGAACATGTTACACACCACTGTTGTTCAGCTAACAGCACAAACTGCGACAGAAATAACAAAAGAAGGGGCAAATCCACGCAATATCATCATAAGATACTTAGATGAATTGAAAGAGAGAGTTAAAGATTTCAGTTACGAATCCTATCGCAAAAACCGACCACTTTACTTCTACCTGCAAACACTTGATGGTATTCTTGACATCATTAAAGAACATGTCAAAGAGGGCAAGGTTAGTGACGATGTTCTAAAGGCTTTGTTTGGCGTATACAATCTACATGTTCAACTTAAGAGCCTACCAATACCACGAGAAGAAAAAGAAAGAATACTTGGGGAGCTTGCAACACGCGTAGAGGAACTTAGTTCTCTTGCTGTTAGAGATGAAGCTTTGCAAGCCCTTATGACTGACTTTAACAACCTACTGGCTATTCAAGAAACACTCTCCGTCATGGGGCGGCGGATTGGTGAAGCTTTGCAAAAAGGTGAAGTTGTAAATCTACTCAAGTCACTGGAAGAAAAGAAAGCGGAAGTGAAGGAAGCAGAAGCGAAGGAAGCAGAAGCGAAGAAAGCGGCAGAGGAAGTAGAAGAAGCAGCTAAGCCCAAGAAGAAATACACATATGCAGCGACGCTGACTTTTAATCTTCGTGGCTTACCTGAGGTAAGGGTTGACCTATCACGCCTTTATGATGTTTCAGGACACGAACCAATTAGGGCTCTCAGTGGAGAAGTATTTCGTGCTATTGGTGAGAACAAAGCTTTGTATGTTTCCAGGGATGCTCTAACTGACTACGCGAAGACGCTTAAGACTGTTGCAGATTTTGCTTTCAAGTCTGCTCAAGTTGAAGGTGATGAAGAAGCTATTGACAAGGCGCGTTATTTTGGGGAGTATGTTGATGCACTTGTGAGGACATTAGAGAAGCTACCGATGGACAACATTATCTTACGCGTTGAAAGACCTGGTGAAATTACAGAAAGAGTTGAAAAGGCTCGCGAGTATATGGAGACAGCTGAGAGAGTTGGTGCTAAAACTGAGGCGCGTGAGATTTATGAGCAACTTAGCCGTAGGATTTACATACCTACAGAGTTATATGAAGTGGCACAAGAGGCTGTTAGGAAGGTAATAGGGAAGGAAGAATTTGAGAAAGAAATACAGGAAAAAGAGAAAGCGCTACAACGCAAAAAGGAAGAGTTAGAAGAAATTTTAGAAGACCTTGAAAGCCGTGCTAAAAGAAGCAAAAGTAAGGAATTGATGGAAAGGCTTGAACAAGCCCGAGCCGAATATGAGAGGGTTAATGCAGCGCTTGAAAGGATACCAAAGCTACGCGAAGTTCTTACTGAGTTGGCATCTAAAGAACTGCCTGAGCTTTCTCAGCTTCCGCTACTTCTTAGGCACTTACATGAGAGACCGCCTGAACCTATGCCAGAGGAAGAGCCTACTACTGGTGTAGTGAACTTAGGAGTGTTGCCCTTCTTACCAATTACAACCGATGCATTACAGAGCATGATTAACCATACAGCGCTTGCGCAGTGGCACGATTTACTTACAAGTGGTGTGCAAGGAATTATTACAGGGGTTATTGCAACCTATTATGCGCCGAGAGCGCTACATGAGTTCTTAAAGCTATTCCCTTCTTACAACAACTATGTTAGAAACATTCACAATCTCATTGAGCGTCCTCCTGCTCCTCGTTCTAAGATTGAAGAAGTGATGGCACGGCTAATGCATGGAGAGAGGATTGATGAAAGTGAGCTACGGTTTACGCTTGACTATTTGTTGAAGGATATAGAGGAAGGCAAAATCAAGTTTGAGATACCGACTGGGCTTTACAAGATGTCCAACCCGCTAACGCGCACGCAACTTGTCTTTCAAGAGATTGGAAAGCAGATAGCGCAAAATATTGGTGCAGACCCTGAAGTAGTAACCACATTCTTGTATCAAGCTTTGATTGGCAATGGCATAGCAGCCCGTAGGAAAGCAAGGACAGACCTTGCGCCGAGGTTGTTTGGCTACTTTGCGGCAGCAGAGCATGCATTGATGGGCGGCAAAAATCCAGAAGCCCTTAGGGGTATTGAACGAGTGAAAAACATTGTGGAGCGCTGGTGGACGCGTGCGACCAATCCTGTTCTAAAGATTAAGTGGCAGCTATGGCATGAGAACTTGCGCAATGTATTTGATGCGATACACCAAGAAATTGTAGGCACAAAGCTATCTGATGAACTCCTTGCAGATTACAATGAGAAGCTTACGCGTGCAATAGTTGAAGAATTTGACAGGCTTGACGCAAGCGGCTCTAAGAACCCTGCCGAAGATGTTCTCAATCTTGACATTGTTGATGTGCTTGCCAAGATACACAATGTGAGCAGGCGTAGTGTTGAGGATGCTCTTATGAGGTTGGGCTACTATCAAGGTGTCATTAGGCTTAGGGAAATTATGAATGTGCTTTCGTTTGACTACAATGCGAAGAGGCTTAATGGGCAAACAGAGAAGGTTACGGTGAACATAACTCCTGATGAGTTACAGAGATTTAAGACAGCCAGCGTTTACTATCTTGTTGGCTCATACAAAATCTTTGACCTTTACAATGATGCAGTCACGCGCTTTAGCAGTTATGAAGACATTCGTCCAAAGATTACACACCTATCATTCTGGGCACCGCACTTCTGGGATACTTCATTCTCTGGTCTTATCAAGTTATGGTCACTTGAGCGTCTTGCGAGCATAACCAGGTCACCAGATGCCAAGATATTGAGGTATGCGATTGAAGGTCGCAGGGCAGTAGCAAGGCAAATCAAGCAAATAGAAAGCGAGCCAACAACAGTTGAGGCAGCCCTTCGCTTACTTGCTACAAGGCATGCACCTTACTTTGAAGTTGAGAGGCGCGTGCTTGAGGGTTATCTTGGTTGGGAAGACCCATTCACATCAGCGCTTCGTGCAGCACATGCAGCGGCTTACTTCTCAGCAGAGCTACCTGCAGTTGCAGTTCAAGACATGTTCATCAAGAAGCTTTTGAAGGGCGCGAGCAATATTCGTGATGAAGGGCTTAAGAGGCAATATCTTGAATTAGCTGATGAGATTAAGAATGTGGCATTCCAACAGGCTGGCTATCGCCCATTCTATGAAGTTGGACCGATGTGGTCTCGTTGGGTTACGCGTGTTACTGACTTCTTACACTCCTTAGCTGGCAAGATAATCGTTCCACTTAGACCGTTAATTCTTCTCAAAAACCTTGTATTCTCGTGGTCGCCATATTTCCTCATCAATCCTTCTGAGCCAACTTGGAAGAAGATAAAATATCTCCTTCATGGCGCGTGGTTTACCATAGCAGACCCAGAGTTTAGGAAATTCGTCATCTCCAACCCAGCAATTTCCGAGATTTCGCTTGATGTTCTATATGGCTTATATGCAGGCTTTCTGAAGGCAGCGCCACAAGGGCTTTCAGAGAATGAGCGTGCAAGGTGGGCATTAGGCAAGCTTGAAGAGATAGCGCGCAATCCAAGTGCAGCGCTTGAGACGCTGTTTAAAGTTATACCAACAGCAGGAGAATACTTGTTCAAGATAGCAGACGCGGTTCCTCGCATAGTTATTTTTGCAGCTGAATACATGAAGGGGCTTAATGAAGGTTTGCCACATGAAGTTGCCTTATCAAGAGCCAATACTACCTCGTTGATGGCACAAGCGCCATTAGTTTCAGGTGGCATTCCATACGCGTTATCACAATACCCGCCAGGCATTAGGGAGTTATTGCGTGCTATTACATTCTTCCAGAGCTATGGTTTGAACAAGGCATTTTTGACACTAAACACATTCAAAGCAATTTCCAAAGCGCCTCCAAGGGAGAAGCTATGGATGACGCTTAACCTTGGGCTTGCATATACTATTGATTTCCTTGTGGCATTTGGGATTGCAACGCTACTATCGCGAAATTCAGAAGATGTAAAGAAGCTGCTTGTGCGTTCTCTTTTGTTGGATGTCATTCCACCAGTTATAGGAGATGCTTTGTATCGTGTCTATCGTGTTGGTGAGCGTTGGGAGCCGACAAAGACACTGAGAGTAGTTACGCGAGACCTTGAAACTGGTGCAGTTAAGAAGAAGTGGGATGAAATTGTAGCCGAGTATTTACAGACGGGCATGGAAGCGCTACAAGCATTTGCAGGATGGTTTCCTCGTTCAACTGAATGGGGGCGTGGCACAATAGGTGCTCCACTATCAATGCCAGCGTTGGACATTTTAGGTGACTTAATCACTAACGTCCATGATGCTATTGGGTTTATGGCACACACATCACAGACATGGGAACAATTAAAGAAGCGTTATCCAGATGTTGGTGATTTAGTAACAGCTATGAAGCTTGTGTATCAAGACCCACTTGCAACAGCAATTGGTGGTGATAGGGTAGTTCAAGACTGGCATGCGCTTTCAATACTCCTTCACATCCTTAGCAGGGCTGCGGGCACTGTTGCACCAGTGCCAGAATTTCCAGTTGTGCCAGAGACAGTCGCAAATGCACTTCGTGGCTATCTTGACATGCGTGTTGTCAATGAGCTTACACCGCGATATAACAAGGAATTTCTTGATGACATAAGCAAGTTCTCAAAGGCATACTTAGGTATCAAAGAGCTATTCCATGTTTTCAGGGGTTCACCTATGTTTGGCAAGCAATTAGTTTACTCTCACATCATTCACCAAAAAGGCTTCCAAGATGATGTCAAGCATCTTACATTGCTCAAGCTTATTCCAGACCCAGACCAGAAAGAAGTTTCACCGCAATTTGCTCTATCTACAATTTATGAGCTATTTGACCTTGCGTTGACACAGCCAGAAGTGAGAAGGTTTATCATCAAGTATAAAAACAGCGTTCTTGGTGAGAGGTTAAGGAAGTATGCGAGGTTAGCTGAACAAATAAGGAGCAAGCATGGTAAACCAATTTACACGGAGCAGATGTTTGATGAAGCGATGAGAGCCATTGAAATATTAGCTTCTGAAGATGAAAAGAAAAGGAAAGAGGCGCAGCTAAAAGAACAAGCTCAAGGAATATTTCCTCTTCCAGCTACGCTAAAGGGAACGGGTGGTGAGAAGCAATGAAGTTTTGTCTCATCACAAAAAGCGGTCCAGGCTTACCATTGCTTTTGCGTTTAAGAGATGAAGGGCATCAAGTTGCAGCTGTCATAATGTCAAAGTCGTGCAAGCATTTGTATGATGGTTTAGTGCCAAAGTTTGACAAAGTGCCCGATGACTTTGATGTGTATTTTAGTGATGAAACTGGTTTATCCAAGGTGATGGAAGACCTTCGCAAGTCTGGCAAGAAGGTTTTCAATGGCACAGCGCTTGGTGATAGAGCGGAAGAAGATAGGCATTTTGGGTTGGCGATGGCATTGGCATCGGGCATCCGTGTGCCATACACACGCGTGTTCAAGGATGTGAACGAGGCAGTAGATTACATCATCAAGCACAACAGGAAGGTTGTCATCAAGCTTTCGGGCAGAGTTGCATGTGCATCATCGTATGTGGCACAAAACCCAGAAGCTGCAGCGCGTTGGCTTATGAGGCAACAGGAGGCGGGTTACCTGGTTGATGCCAAGTCATTCATTGTTCAAGACTTTGTTCCAGGGCACGAGATAAGCACGGAAGTGTGGTATTCCAATGGCAAGCCAATACCTGGCTCAGTTAACTACACAGTTGAGACGAAGAAGTTTGCGCCTGGTGATTTGGGACCGAACACGGGTTGTCAAACTTCAATTGTGTTTGCTGCAGGAGCAGATGATTTACTTGTTCAAGAGACACACAAGAAGGTTGCACCGATGTTTGCAGCTGCAAATGAAAGTGGTGCATGGGATGCGAACACGATAGTGAGCCATAGGAGTGGCAATCCATTCTTCCTTGAGTGGTGTGGTAGCAGGTTTGGCTACAATGCAATCTTTTGTTTGCTCATGTTGATGGGGCGCACACAGGAGTTTGGTGAGGTGCTTTACAAAGCTGCGGCTGGAGAAGAAGTTGTGATGAACTTAAGGAAGGGGTATGGGTTTGCAATTAGAGTATCCATACCACCGTATCCGCTTGAAGGCAGTGACACAGTTTCACAAGAAGTTGAGAAGCTCTACGAAGTGTTTGCCAAAGATGTGTATGTTGAATTTCCAGACACACCAGAGGATGTAGAAATCTTTCCAATGGATGTTTACATCAAAAATGGTGAGCTTCGTTGTGCAGGCACAGATGCAATCATTTGTGAAGTTGCATCATTTGGTGAGACGATAGCTGAAGCAAGAGATAAAGCGCTTGAAGTTGCACAGAAGATAAAGTGTGACAGTGACATCTACTACAGAGCAGAAGATGCAACAGAGCGTGCAGAGAAAGTCATACCAAACCTTGCATCGCGTGGTATAATTACAGCACCAGGATATAGCGAGCAACCAGAGCCTGAAGAGGCTACAAAGAAAGACTTGAAAGGGGTTAGACAAATGCGAACACCGCGTGGCATAATAAAAGTGGACAAGTTAACATTTGGAGATGAAGGAGATGAGGGTGATGAAGGTGATTGAAAAGCCATCACCAAATCAAAGTGAAAGATTACTTGGTAGTGTTACGAATGTGATAGTTCTTCACACCACAGAAGGCGATGCAAAAGGAGCATTATCATGGCTGACAAACCCCGAGAGCAAAGTTAGCGCTCACTTTCTGGTTACACGCGATGGAACAATCTACAAACTTGTTCCCACCACAAGAAAGGCGTGGCATGCAGGTAAGAGCAGGCTTGGTGTATGCAATCAAGTGAACAACATTTCAATTGGCATTGAGATTGAGAGTTATGAAGGAGCGCGTGATTATCCAGATAAGCAACTTGAGGCGCTTGCGTGGCTCATATGGCAAATCATGAAGAACAATCCAACACCGATTTCCACAATCACTACACACAAAGACATTAGCATTGCAGGCAAACAAGACCCTGTTGACTTTCCCTACTTGCGGTTCTGGAAAATATTCGCTAAAGTTGTGTGTAGAGAGGAGGGCATTAAGTGAAGAAGTCAAAAGAAACACTCGTTGCCCTGATTAGCGATACACACATTGGTAAACTTACGTCCTCGTTCAATGTGGAGAGGGCACGCAAGATGATGGAGCGATGGATGGACAAGATACTGCGCATCAAGGAGCTGCTTGGCAGTGGATACATCTTTGATGAATTAGTGGTGGCATCACTTGGAGACATCAATGATGGCACAGAGATTTATGCCACGCAACCACATCATCAAGCCATCACGAATGTCCTCTTACAGGCAGAAGTTGCAGCTGACATCATTGCCACACAGATAAAGCGCGCCCATGAGCATTTTAAGAACATTACCTTTGTAGGTGTAGCAGGCAATCATGGGCGTGCTGGCAAGAGGGCGCATGAGGCAGCCAACTGGGACATTGCGACATATAAGTTCATGAAGGCGATGCTACCCAAAACGAGGGTTGTGATAAATGAGCATGATGATTTTTTGATGGTGCACAAAGTTAAGGGGCATGGGTTACTACTTTACCATGGGCATTACATTAGGATGTATGCGCAAGTTCCTTGGTATGGGATAATCACCAAAGTGTTGAAATGGGCGCAAAGTGTGAGGGATGGATGGCGCGTGGCATGTTTTGGTCATTTTCATAGTTGTGGATACACGCAGTTAAATGGCATAGACATATTTTTGAATGGGACGCTTGTGACGGATGATTTGTATCCGATGATGACGCTTGGTTTGTTGTCGTCAAACAAATGGTGGTTGTTTGGCGTATCAGAGAGGCATCCAACGACGTTCAAGTTTGACGTAGACCTTGAGCGCTAAAATCCAGCTGATTGAATTTGCATGCAACATATTATATGGAGAGCACACACATCACCACCTGAAAGGAGAGTGATGGGCATGTCAGCCTATGATGAGATGATAAAAAAGCTATTTAAAGGGGATTATGAATGGGCTATGACTATTTCTGAGATGAGGAAGAAGATTGCTTCCTACATTCAAGAAGGTTTAGAGCGCGAGTATAGCTTTGTCATTCAAGTCACTCCAGACATTGAGCTTCACATTGATTTTTGCCCATATTCATCCAAAAGCAATGAAGTTCACTTCCACATCTATGTCTATCACACAACCTATGGACAGCAGAGGTATTACTCATTGGAGAGGTTACCAGTGCAGATGAGGCTTCCAGTGATGCGTGCATTGTATGAGTTTTTTGCAAGCAAGAAGAAGGAAATGGACGAGTGTAAGGAAGCTCAAGGGCTTGCCAGGGAGCTACTTGCACTCGTTGATGAAGATGTAGTGAAATACATCCTAAGGGAGGTGCTCAAGGATGAGCAACAACAATAATGCGTGTGCTGACATAAAGTGCAATGAAGTAATAGGACGAGTTGCAGCCATCTTGCACAGGGCACTTAAGGATGATGGAGAGAAGAAGTTTGTCTTTGACTTAGGCACTGTTGATGGCGTGAGGAAGATTGTAGGCATAGGTGTCTACTCCTTCTGTGAGTGGGTAAGGCGTGCAATCAAAGACACTCTGCAAGTGGAGCAACTTTCAAGCGCGTTTGAAAGGCTTGCAGATGCATTAGGCGTCACAGCATATGTTGCGCGAGATGTCATTGTTGAAGAAGTCAATATCCCTCTCACAGAAGAAGAAGCAGAAGTTGCAATGCGCTACTCAGTCTTGTGGATTGCTGCGGTCATAATTGGCTTGAAGTATCTTGACGAATTGCCTGGGGGTGATGACAATGACAAGGTATCACAAGGGACGGAGACTGGAGTATCGGGTGAAGAAGCTGTTTGAAAGTCAAGGCTACTTTGTCATTCGCTCCTCAGGAAGTCACACTCCAGTTGACATTGTCGCCATCAACAAAGATGAAGTTGTGTTAATACAATGTTGCACCAAGAAGGACAAGAAGCGTAAAGCTCATGAGCTATCACAAGTAGTGTCGCCAAAATGCGTGCGGAAGATGGTATTCTATCTTGACAAACAAAGAAGAAGGAGGGTGATGTTAAGTGAGCAAGTGGATTAACTTCCCAAAGTGGTGTGCGCGTCGTCTTGAGTGGTATCTCAAGGACGAGCGAGTTGTCAAGGTTCTAAAAGTCTTATGGGAGAGCACATATGAGTGTGGTGATGGTTACTTGCGTGTTCCTTTGTCAATTAGAGAGATAGCGAGGCGTGCTGGCTTGCATATGGAGACAGTTCGTCGTCTCCTTGGGCGCAACCCACGATATAGGGCACGCCTTGCCTACCTAACCATTCAATATGCCTATGATGGGACTAATACCCTTGGTGTCACTCTCTCACCGCTTGGAGAGGCGGTAGCAGAGGCGCTTGCATCAGGACAGACCTTGACCTATGCAGAGCTTTACAAGCTCATCAAGTTTTTCAAGGTTCATCCCCTGACACTACATATTTTGTGTTATAGGTTTAATCCTTTCCATAGAAGTAGTTCCGTAGATAATAAAGAAAGTTCTAACTCTAACGGAGTGCGCGCAAACAGCACGCGCAAAGAAAATCTTGTTCTTTTAGATGAGAAAAGGCTTCTTTATAGGGAACTGGTAGAAATTGCAGGAAAAAGGTTGACACACAAGGAGTTTTCCACCTGTTGGGGCATATGGAGAATGCTACGGAAGAAGGGTTTCTATGCTGAAGAGATTTTCTACTTCATCAGGCAAGCACTTGATGTAGTGTCACCTAATTGCCGCAATATACCCACGACTGTTATGAAAACATGCGCGAAACTTGCAATTAGCAACATGCCATCTCTAAAAGCAATTAGAGCAGAGAAGGTGAAGAGGGCTAAAACTGACAAAGAGGCACTGAAAGAGACAATCAAGAGGGTGCGTGAGAAGATACAGCTCTTAGAGCAAAAGACTGAACCAGAGAAGAAGGAGCAGTGTTCTCGCTGTGGTGTCATTGAAGTGTGTCGTGTCTTTGAGCTTGCTCGCTATGCGTTGCCTAACCCACCTGCTGCATACCGAGAGTGTATTGCTTACATGGGCAAGAAAGTATGTAACCAGTGCTTCACCGAGCTTAGGAAAATTGAAGCTCGATGCTGGTTGGAAAGACTGCAACAGGAGGGCGATTAACTATGGCACAAAAGAAAGATGAAGAAAAGCATGTATGGGCGCTCGTTGCATCTCGTTCTGATGGACATTACCTTCTTATGTTCATAACTGATGTGCCTGCAGATGTAGGAAAAGAAGAGATAGCTAAAAAGCTTGCCCTTACTCTTACAACCCGCGGTATGTTGACATATCAATTTCACCTGACGCTACTAACACCAGAGATGGTAACGCTTCAGATGCTCTATGAGTTGGGCAAGGCAGAGAAAATAACATGGGATGAACTGTGCGGAAATGTTAGCTGGTTGGAAAAACTACAACAGGAGGGTGATGTGCTATGACGCAAAAAGAACAGGCACTTAAAGAGCGCATAGAGGAGCTTGAAGAGCGCCTTGAAGCCCTCGCAGACGCAAATGCAACACTTGAAGAGGAGGTGATGGAATGGGAAGCGTTGGCATTGGATTTGTATTTCGCCTACAAGGACTGTGAAGGTAAATTAACACCAAGGCTTGAGAAGGCGATAAAGAACATCGTTCACTTTCTTGGAATACCTAACAAGGAGGGTGAGGAAGATGATAAGGACGCATAGAATAACTCGTGGTGCAACACTTAGTGTCACCAAGACATTCAGCATCAAAAGTAAGCCATTCGTTGAAGACCAAGATGAAGCTCTGTCTGTGCTACTAAATGAAGTTGCACTATATGTGAAGAAGCACAAGCCAGTTATCATCTCTATGCAGGTGCAGAAGGGACAGAACTATTGCTCTAAGTGTGGCGTGTGGGAAGTTGAGTGGACTGTCATTCTCACTACATCTGCACCACAGCCAGAGAAGCCAATCTATGACGAGGACACTGGCTCATACTATGTCATGGTAACAGAGTAGGTGGTGATAGGCAATGACAGGATACCCTGGCGGGAAATACTTCTTTGCAAGATGGATTATCTCTCATTTCCCGCCAGGGTATGAAAATTTAATGTATGTGGAAGTGTTTGGTGGCATGGGTTGGGTATTGCTGAAGAAAAAGCCAAGTAAAATTGAAGTGTTCAACGACATCAATGGTGACATAGTCACTGTGTTCACTCAAGTGAGAGATAACACTGAAGAGCTACAGCGCTGGCTGTTTTGGACACCATACTCAAGAACTCTCTTTAGAGTGCTACAGACAAAGTGGAAAAACCGTGAATTTAAAAATGACCTTGAAAGAGCTGGCATATTTATCTACTTGTTATGCACATCTTATGGTGGTAAATACTACTCAACATTCACTGCACCTGGGAAAAAGGTAAACACATATAGACCATTCACTCCAATAGCAGGCTATAACTCACTCATAGACAACCTCACTCACATAGCACATAGGCTAAGAAATGTCATCATTGAAAACCTTGACTATCGTGAGCTACTTTCAAAGTATGACACTCCAAACACTTTGTTCTACTTAGACCCACCATACCTTGGCAGAGAATACTATGGTTGCCCTATCTGGACTGAAGATGATTACATTGAGTTACATAGCCACATAACCAAACTACAAGGAAAATGGATACTTTCTCATGATGAACATCCATTTGTTGAGGAGCTGTTCAAAGACTACTATTGTGTGCGGAAAGAAAGACGCTTGTCACTTGATAAGGAAAGGCGAAAAAAGGCGGTTGAGTTGTTGTTCATGAATTACGCACCAACCAAGCCAATTGAATTTGCAAGCACATTTATATTATGGGAGAGCCAAGCCTCTCTCCTCAATCCACAACACCAAAGGGGGGATAAAGTATGGGATTGCAGGTAAAAAAGCTTGGGAAACAGCCCATCAAGCATGCAACCATAGCAGTCTACGGACCACCTAAGGGTGGAAAGACGACATTTGGCGCGAAGGTTGCCCGCGCCCTTGGTGGTCTGGTAGTGGACATTGAGAAAGGAACGGATTTCTTACCGTTCCATGTTGATGGCGTTCAGCCTGAGAGTTGGGAAGAGTTGCTTGCTATACCGAGTGAGTTCGGTGGCAAGTATCCGTGCATTGTCATTGACACTTTGGACGCTGCTTACGACTTGTTGGCGAACTATGTTGAAGCACAGATTGGAACAGACCTTGAGAAGGCGGCGTATGGCAAGGGCTTCGCGCTTGCACGCATCAGCATTGTTGACTGGATTAGGGCACTGCGAAAGAGCTTCCAGCTCGTTGTCTTCCTAATCCATGTAAAGCCAGGACTGGAAGCTGGCGCATCAACGGTGGACTTGCCAGGGAAGACGGGGCGTGCAGTCCTGGCAGAGTGTGACGCGATAGGTAACATCAGTGTGCAGGTAATAGAAGGTAGGTTAGTTTACCAGGTCTCATTCTCTCCAGCGGCAGGCAATGTCGGAGCGCGTATTCCAGCACTACACAACGCAGTGTTTCCTGCAGAAGCCGAGGAACTGCTCAGGAGACTGAATTTGGCAACAGAGAGACCACAAGAGCTCCCAGTTGAAGAAGAGGAAGCGCCAACAGTGGTAGCGCCCACTGACCCAGTTGAACTGATTGAAGAAGTGCTTGATGCGCCAGTTGAAGAAGAGAAGTCGTTCCCACAATTCCTGCAGGAGAAACTCGCTGATGCTATGAAGAAGAATGAGGCGATTGCGGCAGTTGTAAGGCTGATGGTAAAGATTTACAACTCGTCAGAAATATCAGACCCTGAGCGAGAGCAAATGGAACAACTTGGAAAGGAATGGGCGGAGATTGTAGCATCAAACAAGCCTTGGAAGGCGCAGGAGTTCTACAAGCAAAAACTGCGCCCGTTCTTGGAAGAGTTGAAGAAGAAAGTATCACCTAATGGCACATAAGAGCCATCCTCTCCGCCGTCTCAGCCTGTCTCGCTACCCGCGCAGGGGACGGCTTAAAAGCCGTCCCCTGTAAAATCCACAAAGGGGTGAAGCGCAATGTCATGGGAAGACAATCCGCAAACGAGGGACGTTGCAAGATATGTTCTGGAAGGTGGTGACCCCCAAGTGTTGTTGTCGGATAAGCCGTATATCTCTGGTGTTGGCTATGCAAGATGTTGTAAATGTGGCAAGATGGTAGATGTGACATTTGTAGGCATTAAGACTGTTGGTCGTTTGTTAAAAGAGGGAAAGTTCTTTTGTAGTAAGTGCAAGGGGAGTGAACGGAATGGCACGCAAGCTCTAAAAGAAGGAGGTGATGATGATGAGTAAGTGGTTGATGGTTGAAAACGGAAGCCACATTACTTGCGTCAACTTGAACAACATCGGAAGGTTGGATATTGTTGAGATTGGCGATAGAGCTGAACTTTCCTTTTACAGCATTACAGGCACGCTAATCTATGTGTTTGTCATACCTGCATCGTCTCTCCCAAAGTTTCTGCAACTTCTCACCTACGCTACAGGCGGAATCGCACCTTGGAGGAGAGCAATCCATGAAGTGTCAGCGGCAGAACTGCAACAAGAGAGCAACAAGGTGGATTAAGTTCGGTGAGAACATGCTCTATATGTGCAAAGAGCACTATGAAAAAGAGCGTGATGCGCTAAGAAAAATGGCGTTCTGGTGTAACATTGGGTTTAGTGATGGAAAAATCCAAAAGGAGGTGAAGAAAGATGAAGTGCGTCGTGTGCGGAGAAAACGAAGCCAAAATATACGACTACAGAATAAGCCCAGACAGCGAAGTATACACTAAGTATCCTGTGTGCTATGCATGTGCACTGCTAACTGACGCCAAGTTCTTCTCTAAACTTGCGCGAAGGAGGAGGATGGAACATGAGGCTGAAAGACGAGCAAAGGATAATCAACGCAGTCAAAAGAAGGTGCGCCAAACACGGGTTAAAAATAGTTAGCATCAGAAATAAGCCCGTGCATGGCGTCAAGAGAATAAGGATTGTGTTCACTATCACTAATTCCGACACACAGGAGCTGTATCTTGTGATTAATGAGGTTGAGTATCAACGGAAATGTAGGAGGAGGTGGTATGAAGTAATACAACCTACAATACCATTCTTTATGTCGTATGACAAAATGACAGAGGCGTTCAAACAAATCACTCAACTCCTTGAGAGGTGATGAAAATGCAAGAAGCATGGGTTAAAGTGAATAGTGACGGGAAGGTGTCTTGTCCATTCTGCGGAGCGCGCTATACCATCGTGATTGACGACGATGGTATGAGCGCGGAAGAAGTGGTGAAGTGCTCGCACTGGACTGGAGAATGGGATACCTATCTGGGCACGCCACCACATGTGGAGTTCTTGTTTGTTAGTGACACACGGGAGGTGAATGATGATGAAGGGAGTCGTAGATAAAGTTGGTGAAGATGCAGTCGCAACTGTGGTTTATCTGTATCTTGATGAGCTCGCGCGCACAATTGGCAAGAGTGTAAGTGATTTTAAGAGCGTGCGCGAGCTCATTGATGCAGTAATGAGCGAGTTGGGAGACGAGGATGGCACAATTGATGGGAGTATTTTAAACTGTGTGGAAGAGCGAGTATATGCTCGCTTCAGACAGGAATGGGGATGGCTTCTACCTGAACCCCACTGGAGCGAAGTGAACGAAGCTATCTATTCACTCTGGTCATGATGCACATATACACGGGAAGTAAGCACATAGGCACATAGACATATAGCACACATAGGCACATAGATACATAGCGCCAGTAGGAGGTCAATAGCGACGATGTTCCCGTTTGTGACAGAGACGCTCACCTCCGTGCCTCCTGCTGGCGCAATTTTTTAAAATGGTTGGCGCAAAATTTTGGGGATTGGGTTTTCATTTCTCATATCTTATGAGCTACCAAAATTTAATCTCAAAGAGGTGAGCGACGATGAAAGTGCGTGTGAAATATGAAGTGTATGACTTGGAAGGTTCGTTCTCTATGCCGTTAAGTGATTTCATCAACATTACGGAAGTGCCAGAAGAATTGTTCCCAAATACCTATCGCCCAATAACGCTCAACGATGTTGCAGAGATACTGCGCTCACTCGGTGCGTATGTGCCAGACGAGCCCTTCCTTAGCGACATAGGAAGGGCGATAGACGAACTTGAGTTGACTTGGAGCGGAACAAATACCTACAACTGGAATTGGTGGGGACCGACGCTGGATTTCGCAAAGATAAAGATAAGCGACAACAAAACTGTTGTGCGCATTGGGGTTCACTTGTTCGGTGATGTCAGGACGAACTACGAGTGGTATTGGTATCTTGTCAGCAAGCCGTATGAAGAGGTATCAATCCTTGACATAATCGGCTCGCTTGAGTTGCGTATGCTTGTTGAGTTCGAGGACGGAACAACCGAGTATGCATCATGCGTTGATGAAGAAGGCGCTCGTTGGCAAGCAGGGTATGATTGCCCGTTTGTCGCAGAGAACCTTAATGAAATCCTTGAAGCGGCGCCTCCTTGGGAGACGCCAGCGGAAGGCGTTGAAATTGAAATAGGAGGTGATGACGATGAAGGAGAGGAATAGTTGGGAAGAGGAGCTCATTAGGTTGCGGGACTGGGAAGAGCGGTTAATGCCTGTAGCACCCGAAGTTGTGGAGAAAGTAAAAGCGCTTGAGGATAGAGGATTTATGGTTTGTGTGGTTGAGCCAGGAGCGAAGCTGGTTTTTGAGAGTGGGTCGTCGTCTTCGTCTATCGCGTGGTTAGAAAAGTCATGGTGGGTTGTGTGTGGGAAGCCGATTGAAAGGCAAGTTGGTATAAAAAATTGGCGAGCAGGCACGGCGGGTGGTAGTTTCATACAAACAGAGGTGACGATGAATGTCGGAGATGCTATAGCGGAAGAGGTGTGGGATAGCTTGGGCATGGAATTACGGATAAGACGCAGGATTTATGTTGCAGTTCCATAACAACTACGGAGGTGATAAAAATGCCTAAGTGCCCAGTGTGCGGCGAGGAAATAGACCATCTTGTCGCATTCGCAACTGATGTTGTAGAGTGTGTGGTTGAGGTTGTGGACGGTAGGTTAATGGTAACTGAGGTTGATAAAGAATGCGGCGGTCTTGAAAGTTTCCTTTGTCCAAAGTGTGACGCTGAGCTATTTAAAACGCTCAGCGACGCAGAACAATTCCTTAAGGGAGGTGAGATGTAATGAGGAAGTGGGCGGTCGTCCACTTAATCCATGTGCGTGTGCCCCGCACGCACATTGCGCGACTGTTCATAACAGATGTGCCCGATGGGGTGACGGCTGCCGAACTAAAGTCCCTGCTTACACGGGCAGGGTTTTGGTTCGGCGAATTCGGTATACGGTGGGCGAACCACTACATCGCTCCTCAGGACGAATGGGAAGACGAAGTAGTAGGGGCGTTCAAGAGGGGCGATGTAGAAAAAATCACATACGATGAGCTTGTAAAACAGAGCGAGATATAGTCTCATAGCCTCATAGCCTCATAGTCGCATGTAAGCCCCAGCGCCTTGTCGCTAAGTTTCCCGCTCCTAAGGAAAAAGAGGAGCACGCCAACTGGGCACGATGCCCTTGACGAAACAAGGCGCTGGGGCTTTTGTTTTTGGATTTTCATGTTAAGCTATTTTGTGAAGCTAAACCAAACTAAACTAAACTAATGTGCGGAGGTGAGCGTTATGGAGATAATGGAAAAGGCGAAAAAGCAGTGGGAATTAGTAGAGAGGTGCATACGGGATTGTCGGCGAGTATACCTGTTCGGCCCCCCGGGCGTGGGAAAGACACATTGCGCTCGGGAAATGTTAGGGAAGCTCGGATTACAGGCATGGCGGGTAGTCCTCAACGAAGACATTGCGGTTCAGGAACTGCTGGGCATGTTTATGCCCAGGTCGGGAGAATTCGTATGGATGGACGGGCCTTTTGTAATGGCGATGCGCAAAGGGGGTTTAATTATAGACGAAATTCACCGAGCGTCAGGTGCCGTTCTTGATATGCTATTGGGAGTGTTAGACGATAACCCGTCGGGTGTAAGTTTACCGACGGGGGAAACTATTGCTCCTCATTCTCATTTTCGGGCGGTCGCTACTGCCAATGTGCCGCCCGACGGGCTGGATGCGGCGCTGGTGGATAGGTTTGAGACCGTTTTGTGCGTCAGCTACCCGCATCCTCAGCTCGTCGAGGTGCTGAACCAGCAAATTGAAGGCTTAGGGACGTTTGTCCTGAAGTCTTACGAAGATGAGAACCCCGTGTCGCCGAGGCGGGCACTCAATTTTGCCCGCCTCGTGCGCGAATGGCGGTGGAACGAGACAGATGCTGCGAGAGTTACATTTGGCGATGAGCGCGCAGAGGAACTACTTGCGGCGTTGGCGATAAGTAAGGCGTAAAACACCTCGTGAAGCATGGGCGCTGGTAGTATACTACCAGCGCCCATTTTGTTTTATGGAGCGTAAACTTAAAAACGGAGGTGAGTGAAGGTGAAGAAGAAAAAAGTGCGTCCAATTCCCGCTGGCGTGTTGGCGGGGAAATACGAAATAGTTGACTCTGATGGGCACGGCGGCTCTTTGCCGCCGCTGGAAGGTAGGGCGGGAAGATTTATAGCCCCGCTCTATGATGGAGACGTGGAAAGGTATGTCAGATACCACGAATACGGGCATCTGAAATTATGCGATGCCTGTTCGTTACGGACACCGCTGGATGTTGTTAACAAAGTCCTTTCTCTACTGCCGCAGCCGTATGACGCTGCGGTAGTAGAGCACTGGGTGCATGGCGTGACTGATGCCGTTGTCAATTATGTGGTTCACGAGTCGGGAGCGTCAAAGTATTTCGATACCATCAATGTAGTTGATTATTACGTGAGTGGGATTGTGAAACAGTTGCGAAAGGCGAAAAATGAAGACCTGCGCAAAAGAGTGGCGTTAACTGCTTATGCTGCGTTACTGCCATTTAGTTATTCTTCCGTTGCATACAAAAAGTTGCAAAAGGTTTTGTCGGCTGCGTCGCTTGAAGACACTGCCACGAGGGCGTTGACAGATGTCCTTTTGACGTTATTCGGGCAATTTAATGCGGGAAGGCTAACCGAAGATAGCCTTGCTTCTGCTGTCGCCGCCCTTCTTCTCCTCTACGAAAAGCCGATAGAGGAGGAAAAGAAAGGTGAAGATGAGGGTGAGGGTGGAGACGAAGGCGAAGACGAAGGCGAAGGCGAAGGCGGAAGACATGGTGAAGATGGATTAGATAAGCTCGTCCAGCACCTTGCCTGCCGTGCCTACGAGGCGCCAGAGGCGCCTCGCAACACATGGGGCGAGATGACTATAGTTACACCGCCGCTAACCAAAACGAAGTATTCTATGCCATTATCGCGGCGGTGGGCAAGGGGATATTGCGGGGCGCTAAGATATCCGTGGCGGATTATCACGGATGGAAAACTGTTCGGGCTGAAGAAGGACAGGGAGGGCGCTGCAATCTTAATTGATTGCAGCGGCTCAATGTGTCCGAGACCAGAACTTATTGCGCAGATTGTCGCTCTCGCTCCTGCCAGTATTGTCGCATTGTATGCGTCAGAGAGGGACACATTAAAGCGAGGAAAACTGGTGATAGTTGCAGACAAAGGTAGAATGGCGGATGTAGAAAAGCTGGTGGAGATGGAATTCGGAAACGGTAACGTGGTTGATGGTCCTGCGCTTAGATGGCTTTCAAAACAACGTCAGCGTGTGAAAATATGGATATCTGACGGAAACGTAACTGGAGTAGGCGATGCTGGAAGCTATCATTTAACGCTCGACGCATTTTCAATATGTAAGCGGGCGCGGATTCGACGAATTAACTCCCTCGAGGAAGCGCTGGAATATTTCCAGCGTCTCTACGGGAGGAGGCGATGACAATGGTATGGGTGTTGATATTAGTTGTATTGGTTATTGCAGTTGTAACGCAAAATGAGTTAATGCTTGCCCTTGCGCTCCTACTCCTGGTAGGAGCGCTTGGGCGGGCGGTGAGGAGGTGGTTGGAATGACTTGTCAAGTTGACTGTGATAGCGTAGGTAAGTTGTATGATGTATGGCGTGACAGTGAATTTGTGACTTCTGCGTATATCTGCCCTCGCTGCGCTGCTTCTCTGCGTAGCGAAGGGTATATACTGGAGGAGGTGATAAGCGATGACGCTGGTAGAGTGGACTGTATGGGCGTTGGAGGTGAAGAGAAGGTTCAGCAAAGGGTTGGAAAGGAGAGCGTTGGAAGTAAAACTTAACAAATCCGCCGTAACTGACGCAGACCTTGTAGGTGCGGTGAAGAGGACGCTCAATGATATGGAAGCTGAAATCGTCGCGCTTTTCCTTTCCAACATAGACATAGACGACACATACGCACATACATAGGCATACAAAAGCGCCATGTTCCAGCGCCTGCCAGAAGAGTTAGGTCGTTGAAGGTTGCTTCTGGTAGGACGGAACATGGCGCTGTTTTTTTTGAGATTGGATTATCATTCTTTGTGTTTTATGAGCATACCTAAACACAACATAAAGGAGGGGCGTCTATGGCAAAGGAGTTGCGTTCTTTATTGTTGGATGAGATAGTCGAAGAACTAACCAAACATGCGGCACCTCTGTATGAGGGCGAGGATTACAAGGTGCCGCTATGGGTCCTCTTGTATCTCGAGGACGTCCAAAAGGTGTTGGGAGACGTTCTGGAGGCCGCCCTGACGGCGGCCTGTGAGCATCACAGGTTTGCCGACAGGGTGCGAAGGGCTTTCTACGTCCTGAAGGTTGAGTAAAAACAACGGAGGTGAGGTATTATGGGCGTTATAGTAGTAGTGACGGGAACTGTAGCGGGTATATCCACCGCCATGGCGATTGGAGGGTTGCTTACCTTCAACGCCTGTAGGGCGGTGGGGAAAGACGGCACTCTCCTATCGAACATAGCAGCGTTGATGACAGTGATAGGCGTAGTGGGTATGCTGTTATCAACGCTGGCTTTGAATATATTAATACTCCTTAGATGATGTATTTGGAGTAACTACACGACGGCGCGGGGCACAAACCCCGCGCCGAATCTACAATCGCAAGGAGGTGAGAGAGATGGTGTTTGAAATCCTTGTCGCCGCCGTGAGGCGGTGGAAGAAGGCGCTGGAATTCCTCTTTCCGTGCGGAGAAGAACAAAAAGTTGCAAGAATGTGCGTCTTAGCGCTTGTGGCGGAGCTCGCGCGCGAACTCCAAGTTGCAGGCATTGTCGTCGACGAACTTGAGTTTGTCGACGCTTGTCTGCAAGATGAACCCATACATAGCGGGACATAGACAATACCGCCACAGGCTATAAGCGCCATGTTTTGGCTTGCCAGCGTGGGTTACATCGCTGGCAAGTCGGAACATGGCGCTGTTTTTTTGAGATTGGATTATCATTTACCATTTATTATGAGGGCGTAAGTAAAAAGGAGGTGAGAGCGATGGCGAAAACGAAGGCAAGGAAGACGAAGACGAAGAAGGAACGTGAGCGTGCCTCGCGTGAGCTGCGTGAATTGCAGCGCTTAATTAATATCGCGTTCGCCGCCAGGTTGAACGCCTGGCGGCGGATGTTGAACGGCAGGAGGTGATGAGGTGACGCCGTCGCCCACCTTAATGGCGCTCAAGCTTATCATAGCTTGGGCGCCATTTTTATTTCACATAATCACATATCGCCACATATCGCCACATAATGTCGTGTTAGAGTGTAAGTGTGCGCTTGTGCTCTGTTTTTTTATGTAGCCACATACTTCCCAACCGAGCGCCATTAGGCGCTTACACTCGCGCTAATGTGCATGTAATGTTGGCGCGAGTGTAGGCGCGTTTTTTTGTCACAAAGTTGTGCGGTGCTGTCAGGGTAATTGAAATTGCATGCAGAATATGTTATGGAGTGAACTAATTCACTCCATAATCCTAATCTTAGGAGGGTGATGGATATGGAGAAGATGCCGTTACCGAGCATAGAGGAAATTGCTAAGGCTGTAACACGGATTTTCCCCGAATGTGAGTGGGAGGATGCCGTTTCAACCGCAAAACTGATACTGCAATCAAAGAGGTTGAGGCATGTATGGGAAACTGAGGAATATCTGGTAGAACAAGCAAGGAAAATAAAACCTGCAACAACAGTCAATGAAATGTGGCAGTTGCGACTTACCAACGCTTCGAATGCACAACAGTTCAGGCTTGGTTTAGTCCTTACACCAAGGACGCAGCGAACGCCAAAGAGGTCACCGCTCGCTAAATATGGTAAGATAGCCAACCCACAGCAAGATAGCTAACCCCCCAAATGACAGGGTAACCAAATTGGTTACCCTGTCATTTTTTTTGCTATTTTGTGCCATTGTGCTATGCCATAAGCTATGTGCCATTGTGCTATTTTTTTTGTGCCATCCATTGTGCCACAAAATTGCCAAACCTTGTGACGCGTGACAAAGTTGGCGCGCCAGTTGTGCCAAGCCCCATGCCCCGCCCCCTGCAGAGCTACTTCCCACACCATCGCCTTTCATTTTATACTCCTCCCACTCTTTTTGTCAATTGGGTCACTCAAATTAGGGGTATTATGAGGAAAATTCAAGGGGCGCATGCATGTATTACATGCACTTTTGTTTTTAGTTCACACTTTGTGGCAAGTTGGGGTATGGAAACTTCATTTGGTTTGCTCTAATTGTGTCAAGTTCTATGTTATGGAGTTCTTCTTGTGATGGTTTTTTGAGCACGATATAGCGTATGACTTTTCCATACACTTGGAAGGCTGAGACCCAACCGTAGTATCGGCTATCGTAAGAGAATGGGTGTTCGCCGAGCACCCAGATTTTGTCACCTTGTTTAGCGACCACTCTTTTGACGATGTGCAAGATTTTGTCGCCGTCGGTAATTCTCACATCAACCAAGTCACCGATTTTGATGTCTTCAATGTCTTTATAACTTTCAAAGTGATATCGTTTCAAAAGTGCGATACTGAATGCACCCAATGTTTTATACATTGAAAGTCCGCGCGCTAAAACTGGTGTGTAATGGTAATCCATGATTAGAGTAAAGGAGCATGACAAAGCAAGGCAAATACAAAACAAGACAATTTTGCGTTTTATTCTCACATACTCGTTTCTACTCATTTCCTTCAACCTTCTTACTTAAAAATTGCCTAACGATATCTTCAACTGCCTGTCTACCCGCGAATGCGGCGCTGAATGCGATAATTGGGGATTGGTCAACGATGATGCCAAGTATGATACCGAGCACCAAGTCACTTAGGAAGCCGAGTGCGATTTTATGTCCTTTTCTTTTTGGCAGTTCAATGAAGCCAGAGATGCAAGCTCTTGCAATTGCGCCAGCAGCACCAGCGAGTGCGAAGATGAGTGTCTTGCTTGCAAGCACTGTATGTAACATACCACATCACCGTTTTAGTAGATGATGAGCCAGTCCAAGGCTCGGCACATTGCAAGAGCCACCAACAGGTTGAGTTGGCGCTCCTTTAGTGTTATTCCTTTCCTGTGCAGTAGTAGTGAGATATTGTATTTTGCAAGTGCGCATTCATGTTCAAAGCACCGTGTCTTATACAATGCCCACAAGGCTGCTGTAATGACTTTTCGTGCAAAGAGTTTACTTTCCTTCCAGCTCATCCCACTATTCATGTGCACCAACAGTGTGATGAGCGTCTCATTTACCAATTCTTTCCAAAACTTCATGGAAGATATTCACCGCCAACTCAACAGCAAGGTTGATTTGGCGCTTCGTAAGTTGTTTGCCCTTTTCTTTGAGCAATGCCTCAAGCGCCTTCTTCGCTTCTTCAAACTTTTGTGCATTTGTATACGGCTTCTTGTCAAGTTGCTCCACAATCGCAAGTAACACATCTTTTAGGTCACCGACTAAGTATTCAAGTGACCTTTCCATGTAGCGTCTGAGGAAGTATTTTTCAATTGACTTGAACACTTTCTTAAGCGTCATTTTCATCGCCTCCTGATGGCAATGGTATGATTATCTCATCTGGTGTCACAATCATGAACTCATGTTCACCAATGAAGCCAAGCTTTTTAGCAGAATGCATCGTCAATTTGGCAGCATATACGAATATCGTGCCATAAAATTGCACTCTAACCCAATCAACGATTTCGTCAACGATGTATGCCATAAACAAGTCCCATGTGAATTTAATCTCGCTCCATATTCTCTTCAACAGTGACATCAATGACACCTTCCTTTTTCTTCTCTCGTGCGCCACCTGATTGTAGTATTTTGAACCGAAGCACCGTTTGTTGCAAATCTGTTGTGCCTTGATAGCATGGATGGCGTGCTTGCAAGAACTTTATCGCTGCAGTAGTGTCGTCTTGCAATGCACGCTCAATGAGCTTGCGCTCTATCCTGAGCGCCCAAAAGTCAAAATAGTTCCTGATGGCTTGCGCAACCTCAGGGTAGATTTGCACAAGCTCATCTATGTCCGATTTAGATATACCATACTCTTGCATGATGTCATCAAGGAAGAAGCCCTTCCTTAACCCTCCTATGATGACATCACGCGCTTCTTCTTTTGTTAAAGCGCATTTTGTATTGGCGAGTGCCAGCCCAACTTCAATCTTGCTTACACACGAACACGCTTCTTTGGAAGGAGCTTGTTCGGACCCTTCCCGCCCTTTGAGGCTACCTTCTTCTCTTTCGGTGAGCACTTCTTCTTCGGCATGCATGCTCTCCCTCCTTTGCGTTACACTTAGATTAAGGGTGATGAAACAATGCTTATGCTCACTGACATTGACAGCCTAAAGCGCTTCCTCATGAATGCAAGTATAGCGCAACTACAGCAACTTGTAAAGCAGTCAAAGACACAAACATGGATTGTCCATGCGCTACTTGTTGATGCAATTGATAACCGCGACGATATAGACGAGGAACAGAAGAAGAAGTTGCTTCATGAGGTTGGCTCACGCTACAAGCTCTATCAACTGCGCGTCGTCTACAAAGTCTTTGGTGCAATACCAGAGAGCTACAGTGCACCAATGACATCGCTCTTTTGTTTGCACATGTTATGTCCTGATGAGCCACCTGAGAAGCTTATTCCATACGCTTACATGAAGACTTCGGCGCACTGGACAAAACTCTATAGGCAATATCGGTGTGCTGCTAAGCAAAAGCTCACTATCAGTGACATTGAAGCAACATTAGATGGGTTTGTGAAGACGACAAGGAGCGTAGCAATTTCAAGGCAACACCTTGCCGACCTTATTATCACTTCATTTAACACGCCACTTTCGTTCGCCTCATTTATTGCCTATGTTGTGTTCAAAATGCGTGACAAATTGCGTGAATGTGGGTATAGCACATTAACAGCGTCGCAACTTTGGGTGCTCATTACAAGGCGCATCTTGATTGAGAAGGTGAACTTGGTTGGTGTGAAGATTGAAATTGACGATAGCATTTGGGATGACATTGAGGCGATAATAGAAGCGACCGCTGAAAGGAAATTGAACACATTCAATGGAAAGCCACTGGAGGTGTATGCACAAGATGATGCAGAAGGAGATTGAGCTAACACCGAAGCAGGCAATGTTTGTGCAGGCACGCCAGCCTGTGTGCATTTACATTGGTGGATGGCGTGCTGGAAAGACTTTTGCAGGGTGCTGTAAGGTGCTCCATTACATCTTACAAAATCCAGGTGCATGTGTCTTAGTGGGCAGGAAGACATACAGGGAGCTATATGATACAACGCGTGCAACATTTATGCAAATCCTACCACCTGACTGGCTCAAGATGTATAAGCACTCAGAAGATAAAGCGGTGATACAGCCAAGTCGTGATGACCCACCTTCAATTGTCCTTTTCAGGGCGCTGGATGAGTTTCAAAAGTTTGGCTCACTTGAGCTTGCAGCATGCTATATTGATGAAGCCACTGAGTTCAAAGACGATAGCATTTTCAACTTCCTCATGGGTAGGTTGAGCCAGCGTGGCTACCCACCACAAATATGGCTCACCGCTAACCCTGCATCACCAACACATTGGCTCTATGAACGCTTTGTGAGCAGAGCTGGCGGCAGGGATGTGTATGAGGATGAGGAGCTATTCTTTTGTCGCTCACGCACTGTTGAAAACCCATTCATAGACCCTGCCTATATTGAGCTACAGTTGAAACAGATGCCAGCTAAGTGGCGTCAAAGATACTTAGAAGGTGATTGGGTTGAGCTTGAAGGCTATGAGCCAATCTTTCCCGAATACAACGAGGAGCATCGTGCACACAATTTAAGGGTGAGCCTCGCAGTGCCACTTTACCGAGGTTGGGACATTGGGCATGCACATCCTGCATGTGTGATTGCACAATGGCTTCCTGTGGCACAAAAGTTCAATGTGCTGTGGGCTGAGGTGCAGTCACACATGTGGATGGGCGACTTCCTTAAGTATGTTGAAACTGTGACACATGTCCTTATGAGTGAGGCATTAGCTAATGCAGACCCAACTTCAGTAGTATGGGGCGCACGCTTTTCAATCATTGATGTTGCAGGGCATGATGCAAAAGCTCATTATCCAACTTCGGACAAAAGCGTCATTGAAATCTTTCGTGAGCATGGTATAACACTTCATACAGTGTATTCTAACATGCTTGATAGAGTGCGAGCAATGCACGAACTTCTAAGCAAACGCTCAAGAGAAGGTGGGGCAATGTTGCAAGTTGATGTTGAGCGCGCTAAAATAATTGACGATGGCTTTCGTGGTGGGTATTCTTGGAAGCCCACCGATACTGGAGAATTGAAAGTTGACACAAGGCATATTAGCGTTCATGCTATGGACGCGTTGGGTTTTATCATTCTTAAGGCGATGCCTTGGACATTGCGTGGCACACAATCATCAGTGCCATTGATTGATGTGCCATCGCCAACATATGGGGTGATTTAAAAGTGCCACAAGAATGGCTTGACAAGAGTATGCCCGAGGTTGAATTTGACGAAGGGCGCATATTGCCTGAAAGCTTCTATGTGAAGTTTGTTCAAGACTTACAGAGATGCTCCAAGAACTACCGTATGAACTGGGAGAATAGAGCAAAAGAGGCGTGGCGTGTTTACAGGCAGGAGTATGACTTTAGTGCAAAGCGCCCTTGGCAGGCAAAGACATACATTCCTAAGCTCACAAAGGCTGTTGAAGTTGCAGCAGCCATTTTGAAAGTCCTCACGGTGCAATCGCGAGCCTTCTTTAGCGTAGACCCAATAAGGAACACTCCAGTAGACCTTGACATTGCAAAATCTATTGAGCGTGTGTTGTGGCATGTGCTTGAAGAAAATAGGTTTGTTGAGAGCTTCTATGAGGCGCTCATTGTTGGCTTAGTCACAGGCATGCTCGCCTATAAGGTGTATTGGCATACAGAGCAGAATATTGAATGGCAGTTGTCGGCGCTTGGGTTGATGCCGAGTGTGAAAAATGTTGCAGGTGTAAGAATTGACTTAGTAGACCCGCTTGACCTTTACCTTGACTGGACTGGCAAAGATACATTTGCCATCCACGAGTTCTATCTTGAAGTTTCAACGGTGAAGGCGCTCGCAGAGACTGGCTATTTTGACCCAGACAAAGTGAAGGAGCTAAAAGGTTCAGGGCTTGAAGATTGGGCAAAGACAAAGGGCACATTCATTCCAACATCGCCATATAAGAAGCATGTGAAGATTTGGGAATTTTGGGGCACGGTGACGGATGAAGATGGCAATATCATCCATCCAAACGCATATATGGTGATTGCAGACGAGGACAAGCTTCTAAGAGGACCGATACCAAACCCCTATGCGCCATTCAAACATCCATTCATTATTGCAGCTCCATTTTATAGACCATTCCTTGTCTACCACAAAGGGTTGGTGCATGATGCGATAGAGCTACAGCGTGCCTTGAATGAGTTCATGAACTTTATGATTGATGCATCACGCTACCATGCACTGCCAATCTTTGTTGTGCAACTTGATATGCTTGCAAGACCTGAAGATATCTTAGAAGGCATCATGCCAGGTAAGACTGTGCTTCTAAGTGGTGCAATACCACCGAATGCATCTCCAGTCACTGCAATCAATGTTGGTGGCATCACACAAGAGATTGTGAACATCTATGCAATCCTTGAGCGTGAGATACAGAATGCGACTGGAATTACAGAGCTTTTGATGGGCACACAAAGTGCGCGCGGGCGTCCCACTGCAACTGAGATTGTGACTGGTAGAGAGCAAGCTACAGCGCTTGTTGAAGTTATTGGACGAAACATTGAAGACCAATTACTTGAGCCACTACTTCAACGCATTTGGGTTATCCTCACACGCTTTAGAGACCAAGTCACAGATGAAGAGTTGAAAGAACTGCTTGACAAGATTGAAGAGTATGCACAAGAGCTTGAAGACCCAAGTGAGGTATGGACGCGCCCTTACAAGTTTAGAGCGCGTGGTATAACGACGATAATGCAACGCGCCGCACAGATTAACAAGCTTGCGAGTTTCTTACAACTCATACAGGCGTTCCCAGATGCAACACTTGCCATTAAGTGGTATAATCTACTTGTGGAAATGATTAAGTCGCTTCAGTGGCAACCTGATGAAGTGCTCATACCTGAAGAAGAATTTGAAGCAAAGAGACAGCAAATGATGATGATGCAACAGATGATGGCAATGTTGCAACAGGCAAGCAAGGGTAAAAAGAGAGGCAGTAAAAGGGCACAAGAGCGCCCTGGCACAATGACAGAAGCCATCGGTGGCGAAATGCCACGCACCGAGTAATAATGTATTCAGGAGGTGATATTGCATGCCTAAGCAGGAAGTCATTGAAGAGAACCCATTGGAAGGTGTAAAGCGCATTGGCTACAATGTCACTGTGAATGTGCTCCCACCAATTGATGATGTGGAAGAGAAGAGGGCGCGCGTTAAAGAGAACACCGCATTCAATGAGCCACTGCGCCCTGCATCACCATGGCTAAAGAGGCATCGTGCACGCATAAAAGCCAAACGCGCAAAGGAAGGTGATTAGGATGCCTCGCAAGACGAAAAGGCGCAAAGGTAGTGCAAAAAGAAAAGCTACACTGGCGTCAAAGGAAATCCAAAAGCTCCTTCGTGAATACAAAAGAACTGGTAAAATGACAACTTCGCGTGCGACATATCGCCCTCGCAATTTGGAGCACGCGCGCAAAATCGCGGCTGCCATTGCATATGGCAAACATGGTTTAGGTAAAGCAGGTGCAAGGAAGCGTGCAAAGAAGGCGTCTAAAAAGCGTAAGAAGAGGTGAACTATAATGCCACGACGAAGACAAGCACAAGTGCCACCAACGCCACCAATGCCACCTATGGGCATACCTGGTGGTTTGCCGTTAGACATACTTGGTGGCATCATGCCTACGGGCATGTTTCCACCAGCAATGCCTGAAGAAGCAGGAGAGCCAGCGCGCAGGCGTAGCAGGGCTACGAAGCGCGCAAGGACAACAAAAAGAAATGCAGCAACAAGGACAAGGCGTAGGCGAGCTACAAAAGAAAGGAAGAGAAGAAGGGCTACTACAAGAAGAACCCAAAGAAGAACAACAAGGAGAAGGACAAGAAGGCGGTGATAAATCGTGCCAGCGCTCACATCTAAATTGCTTGCTCGTGGCTTAGCAGTGCCAAAGTTGGCGCGTGCACGCAAGCCAAGAAAGCCAAGGAAGCCACGCCTAAAAAAGATACGCATGCCAAAGCTAAAGTCATCAATTAGAGGTGTGCGCTTATCCACCAAAAAGAGAGGGCGCACCAAGCTACCTAAACTAAAGGGGCTTAGACGGGCAACGCGTATAACCGCGCGTATAACATCCTAATAGGGGGTGATTGTAATGCGTTACAAAGTCGCGTTATCTTTCGTTGTAGGGATGGTGATTGGTATGGTTGTAGCATATGCAAACACGCTTGATGAGCTTGTAAAGTGCACATGGTCACTTGAGAGCACATCAGCGCGTGGCACTGGCACATTGTTTAAGTCACCTAAGGATGGCAAGTGGTATTTCCTGACTGCAGGGCATTGTGTTGAAGACTTGCGTTCCGAGCAAAAGGAAGTCGGTCCTGAAGGCAAGGAGATTATAAAGGAGAAGTGGGAAGACGCATACATTGTTCAAAAAGTGACCGCGCTTGTTGATGACATTGAAACTGAAGTTGGCACAATAAGGCTTCGTGCTAAAGTTGTTGCCTATAGCAAGTTTGAAGACGAAGACCTTGCGTTGCTTGAAGTGTATGCTATGCCATTTGAAGCAGTTAGTGCGCAGTTTGCACCACCAGATTTGCAACTCCAGCTTGGAGAGCAAGTCTGGCATGTGGGCAACTTGCGTGGTGAATTGACCGCGTCATTAACTGCAGGTCATATCAGTGCAGTTGGGCGCATTTACAAGTCAAAGCCATTCATTCAAACAACAACTGTTGCAGTGCCTGGGTCGTCTGGTGGTGGAATTTATGTTCAGCGCGATGGTAAATTCTACTATGTGGGCATGATAACGCTTGGTGATGCACAGGCAAGTAACATCAACTTTGCAATTCCGTTCCAGCGCATAAGGAAATGGTTGCACAAAGTCGGGTATGCACATGTGATAGGTGATAAGGATGAGCAATAACCTAATTGAAGCGCTGTTTGATGAGCAAAAGTATCAATTTCTAAAGGAGACACTGCCATCGTGGCTATTTGACCATTTCAAGAGAGTTGCGTTACAATATATTCATGACTGGCTTTCTGGCAAGCGTGATGAAAAAGAAGTGCGCATTGCACTTGAAACACTTGTGTCGTATCATCAAACATTGGCGCTAATTCTTAAATCGGAGGTGTAAAGCATGGCTTGGTATGACGAAGAAGAGCGTGAAGAAGAACAACAAGAACAACAAAATGAGGTGACTGAGAAGTTGGAACAGATACAGCAACAGTTGAATGAATGGCAAAGACAGCTATTGCAAAGTGTGCAACAACAGCCACAGCAACAGCCACAGGTGCAACAACCATATTATCAATTTCAATCAACGCCACCTGTGGCACAACAGCCACAACAAGGCATTGATGAAAGTGTGTATGAGCAGTTGAGTGAGCTCCTTCATGAAAATCCGAAGGAGTTTGTGAAGGCATACACACAAGTGGTTCAAAATCAACTACAACAGACTTTGGGTATGGTATATAGAACAGTGGCAGAGTTAAATGCATGGCGACAGCAGTTGCAGTTGCAACAGCTTGCACAACAGTTTTATGCTACCTATCCAGACCTTGTTGGCTTTGAGACGATTGTGCAAGCTGCTGCACAAAAAGTGTATCCACAGAAGACATGGACGAATGCACAAGAATACTTCCAAGCCGTCGCCGAAGAGGCACGGCGCATGATTAAGGAGATTGCAGAAAAAGCAGGTGGTAGGGTTGAGGCTCGTAGTAGGCTTCAACCTGCAGGCTTGCCTGCTCAATCTGGAATAACATCATCAGCTGTGACACAGCCATCAACGCCTTCACCAGAATTTGTGGAGGCGATGATGGAGAACCTTAACAAACAGTTTGTAGACGAACTTGAAAAAATAGTCAGGCAAAAGAGGAGTTCACCTCCGCCTCCAGTGACGCCATCGCGTCGGCGCTGATGGCACACTGGTAGCACATCGTTGTGTGACACTGGCGAGGTGAGTGCTCCAAGAAATTCCTGCATTACGCAGGGGTGATAGAGCATGCCAGCGCAAGTTTACGGTGTGCCAAGACTTGGTGGAGTGCTCGCCTTGCCATCGCTAACTGCTGAAGTTCGCAAGGCAGCACTACCACGATTTGTCTTTCGTCAATTTGTCCGCCCAGTTCAGGGCTATGGCAAAAACAAGGGCGATGAAATTCGTTTCCCACGCCGTAGCGGTCTGGCTGGGTCAGGGCGCAGGCTGGCTGAGACCGAGCTCATCCCAGTCACAGGGTTCACGATTGATTACGGAACCTTGCTTGTGGATGAGTATGGCAATGCAGCAGCCTGCACACTCAGGTTGACAACCTTAGCCGAGATTGACATCCAGCCACATATCGTTGATGCTTTGCGCGACGACATTGTGGCTACGATGGACAAGGAGATTGCTGCAGTTGCCAAGAAGACGAAGATAAAGTATGTTCCTACATCCTCAACAGGTGGCGTGTTCCTTACCAATGGTGAATTCAAGGACAGCCAAGGCAACCCCGTCGTAGCTACAAGTAACTTGACAACGGCACATGTCAAGGACATTGTTGATTACCTGCAAGGTTACTTGCATGTGCCAGGCTATGACGGTGAGAACTATGTCTGTATCCTGACGACCAAAGCACGCCGAGGCATCATTGATGACAGCAACTTTGTGCAAGCTGCCCACTACGGCGACCCAGAGCGTCTATTCAGGTATGAGATTGGCTTGCTTTACAACACAAGGTTTGTGCACTGCAACAACCCAGACGCTCTGAACAATGCCGTTGGGCAGAATGGCGTGCTTGGTGAGGCTCTGTTCCTTGCCGACGACCCACTTGTTGAAGGCGTTGCTCTGCCTGAGGAAATCAGGTCAGAGACGCGCGACTTGGGTCGTCAGACAGTCATTGGCTGGATTTACATGGGTGGTTGGGCGCTCACTTGGGATAGCAACAAGCCTGGTGAGTGCCGTGTAATCCATGTTGGCTCTGCATAATCAGCAGGGGGTGATAAGTAATGCCATACAGCGAACAACACAAGGTGCATAAGGTTATCTTTTTCAATGTGGATACGACAAGCACGGCAAAAGTCGTTGATGCCGTGATGCCAGCGCCCATCGTCTTGAAAGGTATACAGTCTGTGGCTGCTACTGCGGGCACTGCGAATGCCAGTATTGTCATACAGGTTGACGGGACTACAGTTGCCACTGTCAATGTCCCTGCCAATGGCGTTTTTGCAACCAACCTTAATGTCGTTGTAAAGGCAGGGCAGAAACTTACAATCCAAGGCAGTGGCACAACTGGCGGTCCTACCGTCACCTGTTGGCTCTGGTGGCGTGACCACTTTGACCCAGAGCAGCTCACAGGCGATTACGGGTGGGTTGGCTGGTAGTAACCAACTGCTAATGCTTGAAGATAGAGTGCCAGCCTGACGCCATAAGTGGCGTGGCTGGCACTCTTTGTATATGTGAGGTGGTAAATCATGCCACTACAATGGAAAGAACCACACGAGATTATCACGACACGCCCATTTGGCAGGATTTACCACCAACGGGGCAAATTTTTCTATCCAGATGGCAGTGAGATTTATGATGTAGAGCTCATCATCAAGATGCTCCAAGAGCATTCGCATTGGCGTAAGAAGGCTGAAGAGCTTGCAAAGAAGCACAAACTCACGCATATCCTAAAAGCGAGGTGGTAAAAATGGCGCTTGATACAACTAAGCCTTATATGATGTTCAAGAGCGTGGACACACCAATGTTGTATTACCAAGATGGTAAAGTGTATGCTGAGAATGGTGAGGAGATACCTAAGGAAAAGGTTGTAGAAATCATTTCGCCAATAGATGCACCATTGCTTTACAAGCTACTTGACCTAATCAGTGATGAAGATTATAAGCTAATTTGCACTCTCAATGCACAAGAGAGCATGCAAGCATTCGGTGTGGTTATCACGCCAGAGGAACTGGAAGAAACTGTCCTCTCGTTAATTGAAGAAGAGGGCATACATCAAGAAATTGTAAAGAAGGCAATTGAGCTATTGCGCAAACAGAAAGAAGGCAAGAAAAGGAGGGTTAAAGCATGACAATTGGCGAATGTTTAGAGCAAGTCAAGCGCAACATAAGCTTTGAAGCACCACAAGTTGAAGACAGTTTACTTTTTACAGCCAATGCAGTTATGAGGCGCATTGAGCGCATGTTTGATTGGAGCTTTGAATACACCGTTGAAGCAACAAAGACACAAGATGCTCAAGGCAACCCAACTAAGATTTTGCCATTACCCACAGGTTGCAAGCGCTTGCTCTACATCACCTATCCAATTGAAGACCCACAGTCGCCCATCATCATTGCAAGCTATGTGAGTGATGAGTTTTATCTTTCACGGACATCGCCATCGTTTCAAAAAGAACAAGGACGACCCCGAGGCTTCCTTTTGAGAGCAGACCATATTGAGCTTGTGCCAACGCCTGACAAGGTTTATGACATCTTCTTGCACTACTACAAGTGGCTTCCTGAGTTTACATCGCTTCAAGATACAAACGCACTCATCCAGAATTATCCAGATATGGTTGTTGAATTCATCACAGCTCAGGTGCTCTTTCAACTTGGTGAAACACAAGAGGCAATGGTATGGGAACAAAAAGCAACGCTCAAGCTAAATGAAGCAATCAGGCATGATAAGATGCTTAGAGTGTCACAGCCTGCATACATTGAGCCATTGCCACCACAACCATCATTAAGTGCACTTGAGCGCTGGAAAGTCACCTTTGAATAAGGTGGGGATAAAATGAGATGGCAAATAGAAGCACATCAACTAACATATGGCATGGATTACAACCTACCTAATCTTGGTGTGCCACCATCAAACCCTATAGACCTTGTTAACCTTGTCCCTATGCCTCACTTGAAGTCACAATGGGGATGGGTTAAGGTTGGTGACCTACACAAGCCCACTGTAGACTTAGGCAATCCACAAGAGCAACCAGCTTACTTGCTCAATGTCATTGGCAATGTGATTTGCTACATACCACGAGCATATGATAACAATGAAAAGTCTCACATTGGAAAGGAAGCAATCGCGTTCATGGTAGTGCCATTGCCTTCAAGGTTTGGTGATGGCATTACATACGACCCAAACACGGGGCAATACATTGGTGCATACCATAGCAAGTTCAACCTTTACAACTACTTCATTTCCGATACAGAAGTGACACAGAGATTAGTAGCTAATAGCGCTGAGGGGTATTTTGAAGCATCTTGGGTGTATGTCATGGGTTACAGAGTTTATTCCTTCCCACCAATGTGCCCAACACCATCAGCGCGTGTCATCTATCCAACAATTCAATTTGTGTCATCAGCAACTGTGCTTGATAGCACTTCAGGAACTCCGATGGAATGGTATGACTTTTCTGGTATATTCGGCGGGTGGGTTGATGGTAAAGGTTATCATTTAGCACACGAGGCTTCATATACTGGTCAACCACCTTTTTACTTTCCTTACAGGTCTTCC
>Ga0207433_10001393_pt1 | contig 52023 bp, 29 predicted proteins | sample YelNatPaOPGAMG01_FD_187559 | JGI IMG/M metagenome (GOLD analysis project Ga0207433, IMG submission 187559) | Hot spring thermophilic microbial communities from Obsidian Pool, Yellowstone National Park, USA - OP-RAMG-01 (SPAdes) (version 3) | ecosystem: Environmental > Aquatic > Thermal springs...
CAAAAATTTTAAAAAACAAAGTTTTCCGACGATAAAAAATTATTAAAAAAAATTTTTTGTTACCTCTTGACAAACAAAACATATATTTTGTATTACAAGTATAGACAAGTTATGTAATTTAATTTTATTAAAAAAGGAGGTTTAAAATAAATGAACCAAAAAATAAAAATCATAACAACACTAATGTGTAGCATATTGTTGTTGACTGGGTTCACATATGCTGCTGTTCTGGACAACTTTGAAGATGGTGACAATGGTAACTGGTGGGGTGGATTTTGGTATACATTTGATGATTCTTCAAACAATGGGGATTCTGTAGTAAATCCTTTACCAGATGCAAAAGGTGGAATAGGTTTTATACCATCAGATGTTACTGACCAACCAGGCAATAATTATGCAGGACGTATGTGGGGACAACTTGGTAGTGGATACCAATATGCATTTGTAGGTATGGGTACTAACCTTGGTCAAACTGGGAGCAATCCTGCACCAGTAAATATCTCTCAATACACAGGGGTAAGATTTAAAGTAAAAGGTTCTGGAAAATATCAGTTTAAAATTGTAGACCCAAATGCTGCAAATCGAAATTATAAAGTTTATCTTTACACTTTTACAGCAGGTTCTTCCTGGCAAACAATAACTGTTAATTTTAACGAAACAGATCTTGCTTATGGTTGGGGAAATTATAATAACAAAATAGCACCAAATGATCAAACCAACTGGGCTGATAAACCACCTCTTTCAACAGTTCTTCAAGGTGTAGAAGCATTTCAATGGCAAACTGTTGACCAAACTCCTGGTACTCAAGTTGACCTCTGGGTTGATGATATAGAACTTATTGGTGGTGGCTCAACATTACCAACAAAACCTACTTCGTCCTCAAGCGATGGTCTAATTGACGATTTAGAAGATGGTGATGCAGCAAACAATTTAGGTGGGTATTGGTTCACTTTTAATGATTCTGGTGATGGAGGGAACACACAAGTTAATCCTCCACAAGGGACAGATTTTACTCCTACAACACCATCTGCTGGTAATAGCAGCCAATATGCAGCACAATTTTCTTGGACAATATCTAATCCAACATATATCAACCCTTATGCTGCTTTAGGGACAAATTTAACACCTGATGGTCCACCATCTTATGCTGATGGTACAAATACCACTGGTATAAGAATAAAATATAAATCAGATGCTCACCATATATTAAAAATTAATGCTAATGTAAACGGAGTAGAATATCCATACCAAGTTGGTTTACCACCAACAGGTGGTACTTGGAAAGATGTTATTTTTAGTTGGGACGAGTTTGTATTACCAGCATGGTTTATGCAAGAAAATAATTTAGCTGGTGTTGATGCAATGAATAATTTGAAACTCTCTTTAAACAAAAGTAAAATTATGTCAATTCATTTCCAATCAGCACCTGTGAGATACAAACAAGGTGGTAGCGGAACCTTTGAAGTTGATGATGTATATTCAGTAGGTGGTGCATTTGCTGGTTCAGGTGGTGGTGGCGGTGGTGGTACTACAACTTATACTTTGACTGTTAATGTTGTAGGTAATGGTACAGTGACAAAAAATCCTGATAAAACAGCATATAATCCTGGTGAACAAGTAACTTTAACTGCAATACCAAATAGTGGCGCAACTTTTGTAGGATGGTCAGGTAGTGCTACAGGAACAACTAATCCTCTTACTATAACAATGGATGGTAACAAAACTATTACTGCAACATTTTCAGGTGGCGGTAGTGGCGGTACAACATATACATTAACAGTTAATGTTTCACCTTCAGGTGCTGGTACTGTAACAAAAAATCCAAACAAAACTTCATATACTGCTGGTGAACAAGTAACTTTAACTGCAACACCTGCTTCAGGTTATGCGTTTGTTAACTGGACTGAAGGTACTACTGTTTTAGGAACAGAAGCTACTTTATCAATCACAATGAACTCTAATAGAACAATTACTGCTAACTTCCAACAAGTTCAAGCAGGACAATATACTGTAACAGTTCTTATAAACCCAGCTGGTGCTGGTTCTGTAACAAAAACTCCAAACCAAACTTCATACACTGCTGGTACTCAGGTAACTTTAACTGCAACAGCTAATCCTGGTTACAAATTCTCAAGTTGGTCTGGTGATGCTACAGGGACTAATCCTACTACTACTATAATTGTAACAAAAAATATGACTGTGACAGCAAACTTTACATCAACAGGTGGTGGTACAAGTGGTGGTACTACTGGAACAGTTTATATAACAGACAATCCTGTTGCACCAGGACAATCTGTTCAATTTAGAAACTTAAAATCTGGTGATGAAGTTAAAATTTACAATATTGTTGGTCAAGAAGTTACTACAATTAAAGAAGCAAATGGTGTTGCAAACTGGGATGGTAAAGATAAAAATGGTAATCCGTTAGATAGTGGTGTTTATATTTATAAAACTACAAAAAGTGGTGCAAAAGGTAAAGTTATTGTGCAGAAATAATTTATAATTAATTAGGAGGTATGATCTATGATTAAAAAAATTAGTGTTATAACCTTAGGTTTAACAATAACAACATCAATGTTGTTTAGCCAAGCAGCACAGTTTTTAAAAATAGTCCCAGGAGCAAAACCTGCTTCTATGGGTGAAGCATACACTGGTGCTGCAAATGATGTATATGGTGTGTACTACAATCCTGCTTCTGCTGGTAAAATTACTGATAAACAAGCAGTTGCTTCATATATTTCTTTATATGAAGGTATGGGATATATGTATGCAGCATATGCTCAAGCATTACAAAGCGGTGGTGCTATAGCAGCACAGATTGGATATATGAATTATGGTAGTGTTGATAAATATGTTGCTGGACAAAAACAAGGTAGTATCTCACCTACAAGTATGGTTATAGCAGCAAGTTATGGTATGGAAATGAAGACAAACCCTGGTTTGTTTGTAGGTGCTTCAGCAAAACTTATACAAGAGACTTTAGAAGCATCAGCAAACGCGTTTGCGTTAGATGCTGGTATACTTTATACTTTACAAGGACAGCCAGCAGTTATTGGTGCAAGTATATCAAATCTTGGTTCTGGGATAAAGTTTAAAAATGAAGAAAGTAAACTACCAATGGTTATCCGTGCTGGTGTTGGATATAAATATAGTGAACAGATAAATATCGCAGCTGATGTTTCAAGTGCAGATGGTACTACAGGTGTACATTTAGGATTTGAATATCTAATGCAACAATTTGTAATTCGTGCTGGGTATTCTACACTTTCTGGTATTTCAGCAGGTGCTGGGATTAATTTAGGTGAGAAATATATTTTAGACCTTGCTTATGTTCAAGGTTCAGCAGATTTAGGTAGTGTGTTTAAAGTTTCATTGTGGCTAAAATTATAAATTTTTAAATATTGTTGTTTGTCATTAAGATGAGTCCCGCCCAAGCGGGGCGACAAAACAATTTCGTATTTTTTACAAAAGTATTGACAACTTGTTTTAAAAATCGTATAAAGATAATATATAAAAAATCTAAAAAGGAGGTATAAATAATTTATGAATAAACAGCTAAAATTGTTCATAGTTTTAGCATCAGTTGTATTCATATTTTCTTGTGCAACACAGCATACACAGACACCATCACCTAAACAAGAATCTAGTCAAGTTCAACAACCAAGTTCTACTTCTGCTCAACCTTCTGCTACTGCACAGGCACAAGCTACAAGTTCTCAAACACAGACAACTGGGTTAAAACCAGTAGTGTTTTTTGACGATGTGTTTCCTTCATACGGATATACATATCCTGAAAATGGACTTTACAGAGAATGGATTGATGAAAAAAAATCTGGTTTAGCATCAGCAAGATTTCAATGGAGAGCAGGGAAAGGTTCATGGTGTGGTGGTGGTATAGGTCTTGTAAGACCAGTAGATTTGACACCTTACAGACAAAATGGTAAACTTGAATTCTGGATCAAAGGTGAGAAAGGTTTAGAAGGTGTAAGAAAAGTTGGATTCCAAGATTCAAAAGGATATTATTCAATGCGTCCTTTGAGATTATACATCAGAGATGTAACTACAGATTGGCAAAAAGTATCAATACCTATGAGCCATTTTTCAGATGAGGCGTTAATGTGGGATCCTTCTGTTGGGCAAGAAATTCCCGGTACTATAGATTGGACTTCTATTGTTCAGATAAAATTTGATTTTGGTGAAGGTACTGGCGAGACAAATACAATCTATGTTGATGAAATAAAAGTTGTCCCATAAAATAATAAACAAAACAACACAATTTTTTTTGAACTTTTAATTTTTTAAAGAATTAACTTTATAAAATTATATTTTTTATAAATATCTTTGATTAAACTAAAATGGTAAAACAATTTTATCGTCATTGAGACACTTTAAACTACGATTTTGTTTCAGATTGATTATACTTCTAAAACTCTTTTGAAAGCATATAAGGATAAATGCCACAATTTTCTTTCATTCACATTTTTAAGTGTTAGCGTAAGATTTTGCAACTATATGACATTTTATGTTGTAGTTTCAAGCACCTTGTGCTGATATAAAAAATTTGCTAAAAATCTGCAGTTGCTGTTCTTTATTCTACATAAAAATAAATAATTTGTTTTAAGTTATTTTTTTACACTTTGTTTTAGATGTTATAAACATGTCAAGAACTTGTTATGATATGTCGTGGTGGTTAAAAATTTATAATTAAAATTTTTTTAAAAAACTATTGACAAAAAGTTAAAAATATATTATTATATAATTGATGGAAAAATTTATTTCTTTGTATAAAACTTTGTTTACAAAAGGTTTACTTGTATTATTCTTGTTTATAAGTTATGTTTATAGCCAGGGTGATTTAAAAATTGTTGACCCAGAAGACCAATCTTCAGCACCTGACTGGGGCGAAATATATATTGCTGATGATGCTAACTATATTTATTTTCTCTTCCATAATTACAAACCAGTAAGTTCTACTATTAGTGATTTAAACGTTATAGTATGGATAGACGCAGATAACAATCCTAGCACTGGCGATCCAGCAGTAAACGGTGCTGATTACAGATTTAGGATATATGGATTATCAAATGATACTGCCGGATGGGGAACAAAAGTTGATCGTATTGAATACTGGCATACTTCATGGAATAGTTGGCAGTATATTGATTATAAAGAAGAAGGTAATAGCCCATCTGATATTAATGGGAATCAAAGTAATGATGGTTCACAAACATTGCCTACAGGCAGAGTTGCAGGTGTTGCTTGTGGTATGTTAGAATTTAGGTTTGCAAAAAGTTGGATGAGTGGTTCAAACAGAGTACCACTTGGTTCTGTTATAGCAGTTAATATTTCTGGACCTGACCCTGTTGGTTCACCAACGAATAGGTTTAGGCATACTATCACAAACAACCAGACACGTACTGTAGATGGTAGAGTTGGTGCAAACGAATGGGTTGCTGATGCTGTCCCACCAGCTGCTATATCAAACTTAACTGCGCTACCTGGTACAAACGAAGGTGAAATAATTCTAAGATGGACTGCACCTGGTGATGATGGTATGACAGGTACTGCTAGTAGTTATATTGTAAAATACTCTACTTCACAAATCGCTAATTTTGATACACAAGGAACAATTTATTCACAGTCCTGGACACCAGCAACTGCTGGTTCTTCTGAAGAAAAAGTTCTTACAAATTTTATCCCTGGGACAACATACTATTTTGCAATAGTTGCTGTAGACGATTCTAACAACAAAGGTTCATGGTCTACCTCTGGGGTTAATACACAAAACTATGCTGCAGCACAAAATCTTGTCCCACCGCCACCGTCTAATATCTCTTTTTATGCTGCAGACAAAAAAATTATTCTTTCATGGACAAAACCTTCTGTTCCTGATATAAACTATTTTAAAGTTTATTATGATACTGATTCGTCTAACCCACCTTATAACGGCACTGGTGCTACTGGTGGTCCTTCACCTATAAATGTAGGTAATGTTAGTTCTTATATTTTATCAGGTTTAACAAATGGTGTTACTTATTATATAGCAATAACTTGTGTTGATAACACAAATTATGAAAGTGCATACTCAACTGTTATCTCAACAACACCGTTTGTTAGACCAAACCAGCCACCTAATACACCATCAACACCACAAGGTCCTTCAATGGGTGCTATAGGTGGAAGTTATTATTTTTCATCTTCTGCAACTGATCCTGATAACGACCAGATAAGATTTGGTTGGGATTGGGACGGAGATGGTACTGTAGATGAATGGTCTACATATTTACCATCAGGTTCTACTGATTCAAGAGCACATAGTTGGTCTTCTGCTGGGACATACCAAGTAAAAGTTTGTGTCCAAGATACAAATGGTGCTACTTCTGCGTTCTCACCTTTAGCAAGTATTATCATTGGTACTGAAGATGTTTTTGAAGATTTTGAAGATGTTTCAGATGTATGGACTTATTATGGTAATGGTGCTAGCATATCAACATCACAAGTTACTGGTGTTGTTGGTCAAGCATACAAGTTTGATTATATTGGTGGTAATGGATATTGGGGTGTTTTTAAAATGGCAGCAGAGGTGAACAATGGTGACCTCAGCGGGTACAAATCGTTTAAGTTTTATATAAAATCTGTACAACAACAACAGATACGTCTCGGTGTTGTAGAAAAGGATGCCAATGGTACTCAAGATGGCGAATGGTGGGTTTGTACTATTACACCACCGACAAACTGGACTTTGTTTGAAATTCCGTGGTCGTCCTTTACAAGAAGGTCTGATTGGCAACCAAGTACAACTTTTAGAAATTCTGGAACTTTAGATAAAGATTGGATTAGAGCAATACATTTTATACAACAAAGTGCTTCAGTTAACGATTCTGTTACAGTAGATGAATTTTATTTAGTAAAAGATGTTGATATAACACCACCAGCTGCTATATCAAACTTAACTGCGCTACCTGGTACAAACGATGGTGAAATAATCCTAAGATGGACTGCACCTGGTGATGATGGTATGACAGGTACTGCAAAGAAATATATAGTAAAATACTCTTTAACACAAATTACTGATTTTAATACACAAGGAATTTTGTATCCTCAAGCTTGGATGCCATCTGTTGGCGGATCCTTAGAGCAACGAACAATAACTGGGTTAACACCTGGTGTTACATACTATTTTGCTATTGTAGCAGAAGATGATTGGGGTAACAGAGGAACATGGTCTACAGCTGGTATAAATACACGAAACTATGCACCAGCACAAAATCTTGTTCCACCAGCACCGACCGGTCTTGTAGTAGTCGCTGGTGACAGAGAAATACAGATTTCATGGACAGCTGTTAATGTTGTTGATTTAAAAAACTACAAAATTTATTATGATACTGACGCAGCAACACCGCCATATACTGGTAGATCTGCACAACAAGGTGATTCACCTATAGTTGTTCCTTCCACTACAACAAGTTTTGTTTTAACACAAGTTATACCTTTTGTAACTTATTATATAACAATTACAGCGGTAGATAATACTGATTTAGAAAGTGCATATGCTACGGTTGTTTCTACTGTTCCTTATGCATTGGACTGGGATCCGCCAGATCCTATAACAGACCTTGTTGCAGAAACTGCTCCTGAACATGGCCAAGTTATACTTCGTTGGACTGCAACCGGTGATGATTATAAAACAGGAAATATTGTAAATGGTAAATATAGAATAGCATATAGTAGTTATCCAGTTTCTGATTGGTCAAGTGGAACTTGGGATGATAAATTAAACAAATACAAGTTTGAATTCTCAACTTCTGTTGTTGCACGAAGTAGGCAGACATATGTGTTAGAAGGACTAAGAGGCGGGGTCACTTTTTATATAAAAATCTGGATTGCAGACGAAGCATTGAATTTTTCTGATATTTCAAACACAGCAACTTCATGGGCACAAATTGATATAACAGCTCCGGGTAAGATCACTGGTTTTATAATACAACCTGTTGGAGATAAAGTTATAGAATTAAGTTGGGTTACACCAAGTGATGATGGATACTCATCAAAATCTTTACCTAAAGGTTCTCAATACAAATTGCAATACTCTAATACACAACTTGCTCCATCTTACTGGACAACATACTATGCACAAATAACAATATCTACTTTTGGTATAACACCTGGGACTGTTGTTAAATATAAAATTACCGGATTACAAGAAAAAACTACATACTACTTCCGTATATGGGCAGCAGACGAGGTACCAAACTGGTCTGAAATGTCTGATATTGCAAGTGTATATGTATTAGGTGATGTGTTCCCACCAGGGAAAATCAACAATTTGTCTTTTACATTAGTTTCACCAGGCAACTTCAAACTTACGTGGACATCGCCTGGAGATGACGGATATGATGGTATATTAAACGGTTGGTATGCAATACAAGTTACTGATAAAATAGAAGATTTAGGTATAAGAAAATATGCTACAGTAATAACAACATTTGGAGTTGTACCTCTGAGCAGAGCTGAGTATAGTGTATCAAATCTTCCAACAGATAAAAAACATTATTTTGTAATGTGGTCAGCAGACGAAGTACCAAACTGGTCTGAGAAATCAAATATAGTTGATACTGAAGGTAATTCATACACTGATAACATACCCCCAGCTGCTGTAACAGATTTAAAAGCAAAGTTAAATTTACCATGGTATTATGACGAAGCAGTTCTCACATGGACATTGACAGGTGATGATGGTTACACAGGCGATTTTGATAAGTGTATATTTAGGATACAATACTCTACTATTTCTAATACATTATGGGATTTGTCTAGAGCACAAGAAGTTGTTGTTTTTGAAAATTTGAAAGCAGGAGCAACATTTAGTTATATAATGCCAGCTATAAGAAGAGATGCAACATATTATTATGTTTTATGGATAGGAGATGGTAAAGGAAACTGGTCTGGGAAATCAAATATAGCTTCTGTTTACACACCATCGTTTTATCTACCACCTGATACAACAGCGCCTGCTCAAATAACAGACCTTGTTGCTGAAGCAAAAGATCCAGATTGTGTGTTACTTAAATGGTCAGCACCGGGTAACGACAATTGGGATGGTGTTTTAAGAAGAGGTAGTGTTTACAAAATACAGTATTCTACATTTGCTGAAGTTGAGTGGAATATAGAATCAGCACAAGTTGTAATTTCAACTCGTGATGTCCAACCTATGACACAAGTTAGTTATTTAGTTAAAAATCTATATTCTTTAACTACATATTATTTTAGAATATGGACTGTAGACCAATCTACGAATGTTTCACTTGCTTCAAATATAGCAGAATGTATGGTTGTAGATACTGTAGCACCTAACAAAATTGTGTTAAAGTCATACGAGATTACTGAAGATACTGGGGTTGTTATATTACAAATTTTATCTTCTGCGGATAACGAAAATAAAGGTGTAATATACGAAGGTAAGTTTTACATATTCTATTCTACAATACCAGTTGATGATATAAACAATTTGTCTTATACCAATGCACAAGTTGTTATATCTACTACTAACTTAGAAGCAAATTCAACTGTGTATATTACTTTAGAAGTTGACAAAGAATACGGGTTTGACAAAATTTATTATATATATTTATGGTTAGAAGATGAAGCAGGAAATGTCTCTGTAATATCAGATACAAATACTATTTTTATACCATTAATAGAAAAAATACCACCTTCTAAAATCACAGCGTTGTCTATAAAACAGGAAGATTATCATACTTTGAAGTTGTCCTGGATTTCTACAGGCGATGATGGTACCGAAGGAAATATTATAGGAGGTAGATACATAATAAAATTTGCAACATTCACAATAACCGAAGATAATTTTGATAGTATTTCTAATGTAATCTATATTACTACGGACACAACACCTTCTTCTTTAGAAACTATTTCTTTTAACATAACATCGTTTGGTACTACATATTATATAGCAATAAAATTACAAGATGAACAAAAAAACACTTCTGAACTTTCAACTTTAGCAACTTTGTATGTTCCTTATTTTGATATTGTAGCACCAAAAATTGAAGTTGTTTCACCAATACCACAAAGAATTACTATCTTAGGTAACAAAATAGTTACAAAAGTAAAATTTATGGATGAACGTGAGGTTAATAGTTATTCATTATATTACAGAATTAACAATTCTTCGTTAGAAAAAGCAAAAGTTGTTTATTCTACAGGTTCTGCCCAAGTAAAAGAAGTTACCTTTGAGATACCTCAAGAAAAAACAACTTCTAAATGTGAGATATACTATTATTTTTATGTCAGCGATGGGATAAATTATAGTGTATATCCATCAAGTGTTTCTTTAGCAAAAGTTGTTATTACTAATATCACTGAACAAAATAATAGTAATTATAACATTAAATCAATAGATGGCAATACTTCTGATGGCGACCTTGAAGTTAATGTTCCATATGGTGTTTTAGAAAATAATGAAAAGATTGTTGTTACTCATTTGTATAAAAACACACAAGATGCTGCTGCTGAATATATAATAGAACCAAAGAAAAGCAATCTTTCATCACCTGTGACAATAAAATTGTTGTATTTTGATTTAGACAATGATGGTAAAGAAGATTTGTATAACATAGATGAAACAAAGTTAGCTATTTATTATTATAACGAACTTAATAACGAATGGGAGTATGTTGGTGGTAAGGTTGATACAAAACTAAATGTTATCACAGCACAGGTTTATAAATTAGGAAGGTTTGCTATTTTCAGCAAAGTAGATACTCCTGTAAAAGTTTCACAAAAACCAGTTTCAAAAAGGTTTGTTACTTATGCAAATCCTACTATCAGTTTTTCGCCTGAAGTTGAAGAAGTTGTGTTGTATAATTTAAACGGCAATATTGTTTTTGCACAAAAGAAAAATTCATTATCTGACACTATTGTTTTTAAAGGAACAGATAAGATGGGTAACTTTTTAGAATCTGGTGTTTATATTTTAAAAATGAAGTTTGTTGATGGTAAAGTTGAATACGATAAAATAATTGTTGCAAAATAATCTTTATGAAAAAAATAATAATATACACAATTTTAGCATTAAGTGCATTAAGTATAACTAATAATATAGTTTTAGCACAATCTGTGTTTAAAGAAGATACTGACGAAGATTTTCTTGATGGTACTTTTTCTTCTACTACAATATCCGGTGTGGGAAGTTCTGCTTATATTCATCTTTCATCGTTCACAATAGAATGGTGGGATGCGAATTGGAGATATAGAAGAGTGTTATATGTCTTCAATTTTGTTAATAAAAAACTTAATGATTATCAAGTATTGTTTACAACAAACACACAAGTTTTAATACAACAAGGTAAAATGAAGATAGATTGTTCTGATGTAAGATTTGTTGCTGAAGATAACAAAACTGTTTTACCACATTTTATTGAATCAGGGGCAAATACAACAAAAACTAAGTTCTGGATAAAAATTTCTACACTTCCTGCTGGTAGTATAGATAACCCAAGTTATGTAAAAATATATATGTATTATGGTAATCCAACAGCAACTTCTGTTTCTAACCCAAGGGCTGTTTTTGATGTATATGAAGATTTTTCAACAAACCCGAGAACTTCTGGATATTGGGATATATACGACAGAGGTGACCAAACATACACTTGTGTATGGAACCAGACAGCACAAAATTTTTCTTTAACAAAAGCTAATTCTAGCAGAGCAGGTGCTATTTTTGTTAAAGATTATCAACTGCCAACAGACATTTCATGGCAAGCAAAGTTTAGGTATCAAGTAACAAACTATAATTCTCAACCAGATGGTGGAGAAGGGTTTACTTTTATGTTTTATAAACAAAAATTTGCTACTGGTTCATATCCTGACTATGGTATGCAGTTAGGATTTACTTCAGGTGGGTCAGTACCTGGTTATGGTGTAGAATTTGATGCTATATGGAGTGGTGAGACAGGTGGTGAAGGTACTGGGAGAGATCGTGTATCACATTTTGCGTTGATAAAAGACAATGTTACTCCACATTTAGTAGAACCAGGAGGTGTTGTTTATTATTCTGATAATGTACGAGATGAGAAATGGTATACTTGTATTGTAACATTCACAAACTATACAAGTAGTTCAAACATTTTAGTAACAACAATTGACCAGTTAGACAACTGGGTTGACAGAGTAAATTATACTGGTGTTATTGACAAAACATATCGTTCAGTAGGGTTCTCAGCTGCAACTGGTAGTCAGGTTAATGAACATATTATTGACGATTTTATATTAAGAAAATATGTTACACCAGAACCTGTAGTTGTAGATATTGGTGAAGACCCAAAAGATTTTTATTATGCATATGGTCAATATACATCTGCTGCGTATAATTGTGGTGCGCCAGCAGTTATTTCTTCTGTAACCTGGACTGCTGATGTTCCACAAGGAACTTGGTTAGATATATATGTGTTTGGTTCTTCAGATACAATAAACTATAATTGGATAAAGTTAGAAAAAGATAAAGAATTAAATATTTTGACAAATGGTCCGTTGATCCAATATGCAGCAGTATTTTATAGCACAGTAGCATTCCTTTTAAGAAATTCTGAAGGAACAGAATGTTTAGGTATTCGTGAGACACCTAAGTTGTATGATATTACTTTTTATTATAGAACACGTAGTGCGCCTATTATCAATGTTTCAACTTTTACATTTTTGAGTTACAACTGGCAAACAAATGAATATGTTATGTTAATAGATTTTTCTGGTTCATATGATTTAGACGGTAGAATAGAACGCTGGATGATTGACTATGGTGATGGTGAAACAGAAACATTTTTTAGTTCAAACCCAGTAGTTACACATACTTATTATACTATACCTACAAGTTCTTATACTTATACCATCACTACATACACACTAACTGCATACGCGTTTGACAATGACGGGTTTTATACATTTTTAAATATACAAATACCTTTATATGCTGTTCCTGAGATATTAACAATACCGCCTGAAGAAGTGATACCACCACCAAAGTATTATCCTGTAGCTGTTATTTCAGGAGGGGATAAAGTTGTCAGAGTAAACGAACCAGTTGTATTTGATGCATCTGAATCTTATGATATAGATGGTGATATTATAGCATATGGATGGTGGTTCGGAGATTATGATACAAGTTTTTCTACAGGAACTAAACAAGAAGCAGAGGTTGTATCACATACTTATGTAGATATAGATACATTTACTGTATATTTATTTGTTCTTGACAACGATTATTTACAAAGCTCAACAACTATTAAAGTTGTAGTAAGAGGATATCCAAAAGCAATTATAAGTTCGTCAAAAAATGTGATAAAAGATAAAACAATAACAGTTGGGTATTCTGAACCAATAGAACTTGATGGAAGAAGTTCTGTTTATCCAAACGGTTCAATAATAAGATATGAATGGGATTTAGGTGATGGTACAAAAATTAGTTCTCAAGTAGTATCTCATATTTATAGCAGTGTAACTTCATCTTATAATGTTATTTTAACAGTATATGGTGATGATGGATTAACAAGTTCAGATTCTATAAGAATAATTGTTTCAGCAAGACCTCAAATATCTGCTATAGTACCAATAGAAACCTACAGTGGTGAAGAAGTATATTTTGACGCGTCTGCTTCAGCAGATATTGATGGAAATATTACATCATATGTATGGAGTTTTGGTGACGGGTCTACTGCTAATGGTAAAGTTGTATCGCATGTTTATAACAAACCAGGAGTATACACAGTAACTTTAGTAGTAACTGACAATTTTGGATTAACTTCTTCAAAAGAATACAAGATCACTGTTAAACAAAATTTAGAAAAACTTGAAGAAATGTCTGTGTTGAATAAAGAAAAAATAAATATATATCCTGTACCTTTCAGATTACAAGAAGGAAACAGTTTAAACTTTTCTTATTATATTGAAGAAGATGCTGATGTTTATGTATCTATATACGACGTGTTTGGTAGACAAGTTAAAAATTTTAAGTTTGTAAAAAATTCTGATGGTGCAAGAAAAGGATGGAATAATCTGGTATGGGATTGTTTAGATAGCAACAACCAAAAAATTTCTTCAGGAGTATATATTTGTAAAATCTTGATAGTTTCAAATACAAAAAATGTTTACAAAACTGAGAAATTTGTTGTAATTAGATAAATTTTTTTGTATATATATTAAGAGAGGGGGATAAAAATTGTATGAATGAACATATAGAAAAAAGATTGAAAAAAATAAATGTTTTTTTAACCCCACTTGCTGCACTATTAATAATTTTTGCTGTATTAATTTCTAACGCAGATGCAATATCTGCTACTATAGGATTATTTTTGGTTTTGTTCAGTATATTTTTTAATAATGTTGCAGTAACAAATGATCAGAAAAAAATTAAGTTTGTTGTTCCGGTAAGAGTAACAGTTAATCTATTAATAAACATAATTCTTGTTTATATTTTTATATTATATTGGACACCTATTTGGTTATTGTTTGTATTAAGTAGTTTAGGAATAGCGTTTTATGAAAATTTTTTAAAAACTTTTATTATGTCTTTATTTTTAGCTATAGTATTAGTTGTAAGTTTTTATTTAAGAGTAGTACCTAATTTAGTAAGCCCAACAACAAAACTTATTGAAATAGGACAAATTATAAATTATGCATTGTTTATAATTATAGTTCCTTTATTGGTTAACACTATAGTTAAACAAGAATAAAAAATTTAATCAATACAGAACTTATTTGTCATTGCGAGAAGCGTGAGTGACAAAGTGATCTTGTTTTAATAGATTCTCATTTTATGAATGGCTTGACTTTTAGTGGTCTTTATAATGAGGGGCAGGAGGTGAGAAATAGAAAGGAATAATTAAAAAACCTAAATCCTAAGTTTTTTAAAAACAACTAGGAGGGAGGTGAGAGGTATGTCAACAAAAGTTAAAAAATTTATAGAAGAAAATAGGTCGTATATCATATCAACTGGTATACATTTGTTGTTGTTACTTTTGTTCTTAAACATGGTGGTTATGCGGCAAGAACTTAAAACACCAACTTTTATTACAAAGATTATTACAAATCAACCTATTGAAATCAAAAAACAAGAGATACCTATACAACGAGAAGAACAACGTCCTGATGCTGGTTCTGAAGGATTAGAAGGATTAAAAGGTGGTGGAATGTCATCACCAAAATTGCAAAACCAACTTATGATAAAACAAGCTCAAGTAAAGCAAGTATCAAAAGTGTTTACTCCGATACAAAATATAAGAACACAGATAAAAGATATATTTGTTCCAAAAACAGAGATTGCTGTTAAAGAAACAAAGTTCAAAACTGACTTCAGAGTTGCAATGCAACCAAAAACTTCTGTTGATAAACCTTTAAGTGGTGGTATGGTAAAACCTTCACCTGGCCAACCAGGGACAAGAAACACTTCTGGTATGCTTGTTCAAGGGAACTATTCTGATTCAGGCAGGCCTGATGGCGTCCCTGGTGGGACAGGTATCGGAGAACAAAGTTCAGGTAATACAGGTCGTGGTGGTGGTACAGGTATAGGGTTTAGTCCGTTTGGTTCAGGGACAGGTTCTGGCAACCAAGGTACAGGACCTGGCGCTGGTAGACAAGGGTTTGGTAGTGGTTTAGCAGGTAGTGGGATAGGACCAGGTAGTGGTCCTGGGATATCAATATCGCCAGGTGGTGGTAGAGGAACTGCAATTGTTGGTCAACCAACACAACCTACCCAAGGTCCTGCAAGTAATACAATGCCGTCTGCTATACAACCTCCAAATACACCAACACAAACTGTAACTTATAAACCAAACGCGCCTGTTGGTTCACCTGAAAATCCTATAAGAAAAATATATATTGCAGTAGAATTCAATGGTGAGTCAGGGTTCACACACGATTTTTATATGGCGTATCCTGAGAATAGACTGTTAGTTCGTAATGCAAGGTTTGCACGTGCTGAAACTATAGAGTTAGGACCTTATGCAGTACCACCAGACCAATTCTTGTTTTACTGGGATATAACAGCGAACCAGTGGGGGATAGACCGCGGTGTTCCACCAAAACAAATAATATATTCAAATGATACAAAACAAGTCAGAGTACAAAAAGTTTCTGATACAACAATAAGATACTGGTTAGAAGATATGCCTGTTGATAATCCAAACTCAGATAAAGATTTTGATGATGTGATCATAACAATAACATATAAAGGTACACAATAATAAATAGTAATAGTATCTAAATAATTTCTTTAAATAAAATCTCTACAACAAAAACAAACATTTAAAAAATAAATGATTACAAAAATATCATTAATAGGGCTATCTCTATACTTTTTTGTCCAAAGTGTTTTCCAGATCAGAGAACAAGCATATTCTGCTAAACAAGTTGAGTCAGTACAGTTTTATAAAGAAGCAGAAGATTATTTTGATAAAGAACAATATGATTCTGCGATAAGTAAATACTTATCTTTTATTGAAAAATATAAAGACAATGAAGAATTGACTAAACAAGCGAAGTTTCATCTGATGATTTCATATTATAAAAAGAAGATGTATGAAGATATGTTCAAAATAGCAAAAGAACTTGTAAAAGATTATAAAGATGAAGAAATTGGTAAGATGGCATTGTTTTTTATTGGCGAGTATTATTTTTATAAAAAGAAATATGATTATGCTGTTGTTTCATACCAGATGTTTATAAACAAGATACCATCAAGTCCGTATCTGCCAATAGCATATTTTAATTCAGCAAAAAGTTATTATGAATCAAAGAAAATAGATGAAACAATTTCTTTGTTAAAAAAAATGGAGAAAAAGTTTAGTAGAAGTGCGTTAATGCCAGATGTTAAGTATTTTTTGATAGCTTTGTTTTTACAAAAAGATGAACCTTATGAAGCAGAAAAAAGAGTTAAACAAGTTGAACGAGCACCTAATATTGTAAAACTTAATGAAATATATTTTAACATGGGCGAGTATTATTTCTCAAAAAATAATTATACAAAAGCTATTTATTATTATAACAAAGTTGAAGATAAAAATAAACTTATAACAAAAATTGAAGAAAAGCTTGATGCGTATCGTAAAGCAAAACAACAACAACAAGAATTAGTTGGTGAAGAAAATTATGATAGAATAGAAGAACAACAATGGTGGAAAGAATATGATTATGAAGCGTTGTATCAAGAAGCAAAAGAATCAAAAAATTATTTCCCAGAAGCATTGTTTAGGATCGGTAGTTGTTATTTAGATATGGGGAAACTTGATCTTGCAAACAAAACTTTTGAGATTTTGAAAACAAAATATCAAGATGAAAAAGAACTTATTGCAAAAATACCATCAGCTGAAGTGTTGTTGTATACTAAACAAAAAAAGTATGATAAACTTGCAGAAAAAATTAAAAGTATAAAAGATGAGGATACTAAAATACAAGTTCTTCAATCATTGTTTTCTGACCAAGCATATGAATTTATAATAAAAGAATATGAGAACAAAAACTTTGAGTTTACAAAACCTGAATATCGTGAAGTAAGTTTGTACATTGTAGCAACAAGTTATTTTGTTACAAAAAGATATAAAGAAGCAATAACAATTTATTCTATGTTTTTAAAAGAATATCCTAAAAGTGAGTATTTTATAGTTTCTAAAAGTAACTTAGCAATGGCTTATTTTAATATACAAAATTATGATTCTGCAATAGCAGAGTATAAAAGTATAATTGATTTAAATCCTAAAGAAGTTGATTATGTAAAAGTTGCAATTTTACAACTTGCTGAGATTTATAAAACTTTAAATAATAAACTTGAAGCAATAAACTATTATAAAATGTTTATTGACAGGTTCCCTACATCTGAGGAAGTTCCAGATATAATTATTATAATTGCTAATTTGTATTTAGAATTAAAAGATTACCAAAATGCTGTAAATTATTATACAGATTTTATAATAAGATATCCTAACCATGAAATGGTTAAAGATGCGATGTTGCAAATAGCAATTTTGTATAAAGAAAACAAACAATATAAAGAAATGGCTGATATGTTTAAAAAAATAGTTGAAAAGTTCCCTAATGATAAAAAAGTTACTCCTGTTTCGTACTACTGGCTTGGTTGGTATAATAAAGAACAAAAAAATTATCAAGATGCAATTTCATGTTATGATGTAGTAATCTCTAGTTTCCCTGAAGATGAGAATGTTGTTGTTGCACAATATGATAAGTCAGAATGTTATGCTAAGTTAGGACAATATGAACAAGCAATAAACGAGTATTTAAAATTATTAGATTTTGCTGCTCAAGGTAGGTTAGAAAGTAAATATGTTTTTTCTTTAATTGACGAAGTATTTAAACTTTATAAAAATTTAGGGAAACAAGAACAAGAAGTTATTTCTAATTTAACTAATTTGTTACAAAAATATAAAACAACAAAAGTTGGTGTATTAATAGGACTTAAAATTTCTGAGTTTTATTATAAAAACAAAGATTATACTTCTGCAGTGAATGTTTTAGATAGTGTTTCAGAAAGTTTGTACTCTTATGAAGGTAATGCTGAAGAGTATTATTTTATAGCAGAGATGTTTTTCAATGGTAAAAGTTATGCAAAAGCGTTTGAGTTTTATAAAAAGGCTGTAATATCTGCACCTGGTACAAAAACTGCAGAAAATGCGGCTTGGGGTATGTGTGATTGTTATGTATATTTAAATGAGGATAAATTAAGTTCTGATATTGTTAAATATGTTGAACCATATTATTCAAAAATAAAGAAAGCTACTACTGTATCACAAGCGTTAGGACGTAGTTATTTTGTATTAAAAAATTATAAAAAAGCAATTACATATTTAGAACCTGTAGTACCAATTTTGTCTGAGAAAGAAGGAGCTCAATGGATTTTTATGCTAGCAGATAGTTATTTTGAGACAGGTAATTACCAAGAAGCGATTAAATTCTATGCAAAAATTGTGTTAGTTTTTCCTGACAACAAAGATTATCTTTTAAATTCTTATTACAAAACAGCAAATTGTTATGAAAAATTAGGTGAGATACAAAAAGCTAAAGAGATGTATTTAGAAATTGTAAACAAATATCCTAATACAGAATATGCTATAAAAGCACAAGAACAACTTAAAAAACTTTAAATATAAAAAAGGAGGACAAAATAAAATATGAAAAATAAGAATCTCTACAGAATAGGCGTTGTTCTATATATGAGTATTTTTTTAAGTGTTGTTTGTGTAAATTGTGTTTTACTTGCTCAAGAACAAAACAAACAACAATCAGCGCCTGTAGCTGATTTGTCTTTGCCACAACCTGAACAACAAGCACAACAACAAGAAAAAGGTGGTGAAATGACTTTCTTTGGATTGTTAGTAGCAGGTGGGCCGGTTATGATACCGCTTGGTTTGTCTTCAATAATAGGTACAGGTTTAATAATAGATATGCTAGTTTTTAGACTTAAACAAAAAAATTTTTATGATCTTGAATTGGTTAAACAAGTAAACCAACTTGTTTTAGAAAAACAATATGATAAAGCAAAAGAAGTTTGTAATTCAGCACCACAGGTTATATTTAAAGCATTTTTAGCTGGTATTGAAAAACGAAATTATAGAAAAACAGATATCGAAGCAATTGTTGGCGAAGTGTTGGATAGAGCTATAGGTAACTTAACTCAACAAAATATGTATATAAACGCAGTTGCAGTAATAGCACCAATGTTAGGTCTACTTGGAACTGTTACTGGTATGATAAAGGCATTTAATGTTATCGCATTCCAAGCAGGTCTTGGTAAACCAGAACTTCTTGCTAAAGGTGTATCTGAAGCGTTGATAACGACAGCTGCAGGGTTAATCATAGCAATACCAGTAATGTCATTTTATTTCTATATTCGTGGTAGGATAAGAAATTTAGCAACACAACTAAGTGTTTTAGCAACAGATTTTATTGATAATTTATGTTTTAGCAAACGAGAAACAGAAGAAAATGTATAACAAAATTTTTTAATTTATAAAAAGAGGTGTAAGTTATGAAGATGAAAGAAATTCCTGAAGAAGAAGTTGGTTTTCAAATGTCACCAATGATAGATATAGTGTTCCAACTTATTATATTTTTTATGGTTGTGTCTACATTTAATACTCTGCAAGTAGAAGAAGATATAATTCTTCCAACAGCTTTTTATTCAAAAGAAAAAGAAACAATACCTGGTGAAATCTTAATAAATGTTAAACATAATGGAAAGTTTGTAGTTAATCAGAGAGAATATGATGAAAACACATTAGCAAATTTGTTGTTCACTACTGTAAAGAAAAATCCTAATATCCAACTTTATGTGACAATACGGGCAGATAAACGTACACCTCATAAGTATGTTCTTAAAGCTATTAAAGCATGTTCTGAAGCTGGCATCTCAAAACTATCGTTTATGGCAGTACAGAGAGAATAAAAAGTAATAGGTATTTTTTTATAGGGGGATGTATTTTTTATGAAAGTACAAGAGCCAGAAGAAGAAACAACAGATATACAAATGGCGCCAATGATAGATATAGTTTTCCAGTTGATAATATTCTTTATGTGTGCAACAACATTTCAAAAGTTTGAACGAGAACTAAAAACTAACATCCCTGTAATGTCTCAACAAGTTGTTGAACGAAAAATGGAAGATGTAGTAGTAAGAATAGATAAAGAAGGTAGAATTTTTGTTGGTAACAAACAATATGTACCAGATAAAGAATGGAATATACCAGAACTTATTGGTATGTTATCAAGATTAAAAAAATTTTTCCCTGACCAATCAGTAATAATTGATGCTGATAAAGAAGTTGAACACCAAAGAGTTGTTGCTGTATTAAACGCATGTGCTGCTGCTGGTATAAGTAACATATCGTTTGTAGAATAAAAAAAACAAAATATGAAAAAATTTATTATAACAATTTTTATTGGTTTATTAACAACACAACTCTTTTGTGCATTTGTTGACCAGGATTTTTCTGCAAGGACAAATGGGTTAGCAGGCGCAGTTGTAGGTTTAGCTGACGATGTTTCATGTATAAGTTTTAACCCTGCAGGGTTAAGACAAGTACTTGTTAAAAGTTTAGCGTTATCTTATTTTAAACCTTATATTGGCCTACCAAATATAAGTTTGAATTCTTTAAACTTAATTTATGCACATCCTTTACAAAACATAGGTGTTTTTGGGATAAGTTTTAACTATTTTGATGTGTTAGATACTTATAAAGAAAACACTTTCTATCTAACTTATTCAAACAAACTAAATGATTTTATTGAAGATTTAGGGACAGAAGTTTATACTGGTATTACATTTAAATTTTTAAATCATTCATATAATTGGGACGAAGAAACTAAAAAAATTGCTGAAAGTTTATCTGATCCTGTAATAACAAAAGAGTCATCAGCTTCTGCGTTTACTTTGGACCTTGGTAGTATAATAAGGTTAGGTAAAATAGTATATTTAGGGATAAGTTTACTAAATGTTGTGCCAGCAAATGTAGGGATTTATTATGAAGATGTTGTTCCTATGGTTATAAAAACAGGTGTTTCTTTTAGAAAAGATATAAATAGTAATCTTATAAAAAAGTTAAACCTGAATTATGATATATCATATAGAACCCAAGATTGGGGTGAGTATAAAGACAGGATTAATTTACATTCTGCTGCTGAAGTGTATATTTATGACAAATTTGTTTTAAGAACAGGGATAAATTTTGATAATTTTTCGTTAGGATTCAGCTATTTTAAAGAATTTCATAAAAATACTAAACTTGAGTTGTTATATAGTTTCAGTTTACCGTTTAGAATAACAGATAATTTTGGTTCTCACAATATATCTGTAGTTTATAGTTTTGGTAAACCTATAACTGAGAAGAAAAAAGAAGTGATTGAAGAAAAAATAAAAGTTAAAGAAGAATTGTTAAAAGAAATATTTAAAGAAGAAACGCCAAAAGAACAAGAATTACAACCATCTACAACAACACAACAGGAGATAAACCAAGAGCAGTTACAACCATCTACTACTCAGCAACAAGAAATAAAACAAGAACAGTTGCAACCATCTACTACAGAACAACAGATAAAACCTTTAAAACAAGAGAAAAAGGAAGATAAGAAAGAAATAAAAGAAGAAGATTTAGAAGAAGATATAATGAAAAAATTGTTAGAACTTGAAGAAAAGAAATGATTTCATCATGAAAAATAGAATTTTTATTTTGTTAATTATAGTTATTATTCTAGGTTTTTTAAATAGTTGTATTTCTGTTTCTGACAGGTTTAATTGGGATCCAATGATTAATGAAGAAGGAGAAATAGTTAGAAAAGGAAAAAAAGAAAAGATACAATATGACGATGAAACTTTGCTTAGTACAAAATTGGTTGTATTTTATGATGAAAGCTATACTACGAGTTGGGTTGTATATCCACAATACTTAATTTCTTTTTTGGAATCAAAAGGGTTTAAAACACTTAATTCACATGAATTAAAACATTGGATGGAGTTGCATATAAATAAAAATACAGCATATGGAACTTCATGTGTAATGAGTATGGGTGTTGTTCCAAGAAGTTTAATAGAGCCGAGGAATAAAAAATGTGTGTTATATAAATATCTTAATGCTGGTGGTAGAATTGTATGGATTGGCGATTATCCGTTATGGGTTATTGGTAGTGAAGGTGGTTATACAGAAACATTTGGTGACGAGATTGCATGGGACATATTAGACATTTCCGGTGGCCGGTTGATAGATTATGAAACTGGAGTTGAACTAACTCTGACAACACCTGCGAAAAGTGCTTCTATTACAGATGAAGGTAAAAAATGGGGTATGACATTAATTGATAATGCTCACACGTTTTTTTATACTATAAATGTTACAAAAGTTTTCTCAGATGTACATCCTTTATATTGTTGTAGTTGGTTAAAAACATATAATTTTAATTATCCAAATAGCGGGTTTATTAGATACCGCTCAACACTTTATGATGCAAGAAATAGCCAGTTAAATGAAGATGTATACAGGTTAGCAACATATCAACTTTTTAAAGAAAAGGAGAAATAACAAATGAAAGATGTAAAAATAAATAATATAGGGATAATTTTTCTTTTTTTGTTTATATCAATAAATTTTTTGTCCTCTCAAAATTTTAATACAGTACAAGTTTTTAATTGTGACAGCAGTGCTGGTTTTGTTACTTCTAATCTTAATGTATCTGTAGATAATAATATATATTTAGAAGGCAGTGGTAGTATAAAAATACAAGCAGCTGCTAATTTGACATTAGGTGGATGGGGTAGCGTAAGTTTTAGTCCCACAGTAACAAACTTTAGTGTTGGACAAGTATTATCTTTTTGGATGTATACACCTGATAGTGCTGGTAGGATAAAAGATATGGAGTTAACTTTGGTGGATATAAACAATAGTAGTGCTACATGGAAGTTTTATTATAAAACACCACTTAACCAATGGAATTATTATATATTTTGGTTAGATAAGCCAACATCGTCCTCTGGGAATTTAAATTTGACGAATATAAAAAGTATTGTTTTAAGATTCCAACAATCAGAACAGTTTAATACACAATTTGAACTTTATATAGATGATATAAGATTGTACTATGGTTATGAATATGGAAACAATAAGTTTGCTAGTATAAGTGCTGTTTGTAGTATAGATGAAGCACAAAAAGAAAAAGCAGCACAAGAAATTGTAGCAAAAGAAATTTCGCCATGGATTGATATTTCTAATTATATTACAAAAGCGGATTTAGCAAGAGGGTTTGTTGAAGTCGCTGTTTCTTTTTATGGAACAGATAATATAAGATGGATAATGATAGGAGATAACGATGCAGGTGATGAGAAAGATTTAAGAGCATATTGTGATGGTGTAATATATGAACTTTTAGATACACAATATAAAACAGTTTCGTTAGATTCTGTTTATCCAAAAGATGATAAATATGTTGGTGCTATGTCTGGCAGTTGGGTAGTTTTAAGGTTTGCATTACCTAAGGAAATACAAAGTTATTATAAACTATACATTGGTGCTGGTAATTTCCAACCTACAGAACTTCAAGTAGGTATAAAAAGACCATACTGGATGACAACTTATTACAAAGCAGAAGCTTATGTTGTATCACCTATGCCGGGAGTATATGCTAACATTGATTTAAAAAATACACCACAAAAAACTGGTTGGGAATACGATATTGTAAGAAAAATATATAATTATGTCTCAGGAGAATACGAAGTTTCACAAGGTGCTGAGATTGAATTTGATGCATCAAATTCTGTAGTTCATAATATGAACACCTCAATAGTTGATTATGTTTGGGATTTTGGTGATGGTTCTGCTCAAGCCACAGGTGTTAAAGTTAAACATACTTTTAATAACATAGGTGAATATAATGTTTCTTTGACTTTGACAACTTCAGATGGAAAAACATTCCCTGAATTGCCATATGCAAGAAAGACAATTGCTGTTAAAGTTGTTCCTACACCATCTGATATAGATTTGTACCAAAACGGGCCAAACCCGTTTGACCTTTCTGTAAATAATCCAACTACTATAATTAAATATAAACTTTCAGAAGAATCTGAAGTAACAATAAAAGTTTATACTCTTACAGGAAGAATTGTTAAAACTTTAATAGATAAACAAACAATGCCTGCTGGTGAGTGGTATGTAACTTGGGATGGAAAAGATGAAAATGGTTCGTTAGTAGATTCAGGTTTATATCTGTATTCTTTAGTTACGCCGTCTAAAACTGTAATTAAAAAAATGTTAGTTATAAAATAAAAGTTTATAAAGGAGGGCTTTAGATGAAAAAAGTTTTGTTAATTGTAGCTGTTATATCAATTTTCGTAGGTTGGATATATTCAACAGAATTTATTAACTTAAAAGTTGGTGCAAGAAGTAATGCGATGGGTCGTGCTTTTACTGCTGTCTCAGATGATGCAAACTTGGTACAATATAATCCAGCTGGTTTGTCTTTTTTGTTAAGAAAAGAACTTATGATAAGTTACTTACGGTGGTTTGGCGATATTGATACACAATACTTAAGTTATGTCCATCCAAGATTTTATAAAAATTTAAATGTAGGAATAGGTCTTCAATGGTTTGACGATACTTTGAAAAGGACAGATATTAATGGTGTAGAGATTGGTGAAACAAAAGTTTCTGAATCAATGACTTTGTTATCACTTTCTACAAAACTTTCTGACAAATTTTCTATAGGGACAAATATAAAATACTTAAGTTCTACTTTAGGAAGATATTCGTCAAACGCGTTGATTTTAGATGCAGGTATTATGTTATTAAGTTTTGTAGATATTGGTATAGCAGTGAATTCTTTTCAATTAACACCGTTGAAATATCGTGACCAGGAAGAAAAAATATCTTCAACAGCATCTTTTGGGATAGCAAAATTTTTTAGGAAAGCATGTTTCTCAGCAGATGCTACTACAACACTTTCTGGAACTGGTAGTGGTGGGTTTGGGTTACATTTAGGTTTTGAGTATTTCTTGTTTAGAGAGTTAGCATTACAAGTTGGGTATAAAATAGGTTATGGAGAAAACATTTCAGCAGGGGTGAGGTTTAACTTAATCCGTGGAGAAGATATTTATATATTGAACCTTGCTTATCTACCATCAGTAGAAATTGGTAGTGCATATTCAGCTTCTTTTAATATTAAGTTTAAATAAACATAAACTATGAAAAAACAAATATTATTGGTTTTTATCAGTGTATTTGCTGTTAATTTATATAGTCAAATAGGTTCGTTTTTAAGTTGGGGTGTTTCTTCTAAATCTTTAGGTATGGGTAGAGCTCAAACTGCTGTTTGTGAAGATGGTTCTGCCGCGTTTTATAACCCGTCTTTATTAGCAAAAGTTAAAAAATTCGAGTTTTTAGGTAGTTACAGTATTTTTTATGCTGATAGTGGATATACATATCTTAGTCTTGTTTCACCAACAATTTATGGTAGTTTTGCTGTTGGGCTACAAAACATTGCTACTGGTGACATAATACAAAGAGATATCACTGGTAAACCTTTAGGAACTTTAGATACAAGAATTACTGGTATTTATTTTGCGTTTGGTAGTAACACATCGTCTTTAATAGAACAAATGAAGCTTGCTGATTTTATAGATATCTATAATGGTGCAGCTATCAAAATAATATCAGAAAAAATTTATAATAAAGAAAGTGGTGCTATAGCATTGGATTTCTCTTCACAAATAGATTTTGATTTTGATTTTTATAGTTTGTTGTTTGGGTTTAATTTAGGTAATATAATATCAACACCATTAAAGTTTTATGAAGAAGAACAAATACCTTTTATATCTCGTGTTGGGTTAGGATTACTTTTGTTTGATAAAACATTAAAACTTGCTGGTGATATTGTGTTGTCAAAACAAATAAATGATATAAATTTAGGGTTAGAATATACTGTATGGAATTTACTTTCATTACGAGTAGGTTCTTCTAACGAAGAGATTACAATGGGATTCAGTATAACAAGACAGAATTTACAGTTCAGTTATGCTTTTATGATAAACAAACCATGGGAAAAAATAGATCTAGGATACATACACTCAATAGATTTTAAAATACAATGGACTACAAAAAAGAAAAAATAAAAATATATATATTTACAATAATCTTGTTTTTATCATATTCGGGATTATTCAGCGAAACTACTGATAGTTGGTTTGGAACTTTTAAAGACGACTTTTTAAAAATAATAACAACTTCTAGGCTTGGGTTCAGTATTGCTTATAATTATTATATAAAACGTACAGAGTTTCCTTATAAAGATGAGATTAATTATTCTTATCTAAATCAGGAAGGGTTAGAAGGATATTATAATGTATTTCAAGAATATGATAGTATTAGTTATAATATATCTTTAATACCTTCTTCAAGATTGTCGTTAAAATGGTCTGCAGAAAAGTTTTCTCCATACAGAGTATATGACTCACAAAATGGTGTATTCAAACTTCTTCAAAAAGAAAATTCACAATTGGATATAGAATATTTTGTTATACCAAGATGGAGTTTGTATGGTATATTGGTTAACCAACAAGAAAATTCATCATTTGATACTGCAAAAACTCCGTTTGCTACTGTTCTACAATATGATAGTACATTACCTAAAATAAATTCTTTGTTTACAAATTCTGTTACTATAGGTAGTAAAATTTCGCCATATTGGGGTTCGTTTAATATATACGCAGTTTTAACTGAAGTTTATAACAAACCACTAATTTCTGCTGGTGCACCACAGGATGCTATTGTTCGACATTTCTATGACACAACAGATATTATAATAACAAAAGAAAATACTTTAGGTCTTGAGTATTACATTAACCCTTCAGTAAAGATAGATATGCAAGGAATTGTTCAAACAAAATACACAAAAAATTATAAATCAAATGGTCTTTTTGGAGATAATTATTACTACCTTTATCCGTTTGAGATTAAATATAGATTAACAGAAATATGGGAGTTAGGTGTCAAGATTCATAACGAAACTAATAAATCTTCTTCAGAATATAAAAAACAAGTTGGGGATAGTGTTGAAGAATGGAAAATTGTGAAAGATGATTATGAAAAAAAATACTATTATACATCATTAAGTTTAAGTAGATATTTTAAATACCAAGGACTTAATATATATGGAAAATTTTATAAAATAGGAGAAGAAACTTTATATTCTTATCAAGAACTTATCCCTTATTCTGATGAAAAAAATACTTTGTGGACAAGATGGGATGAATCTGTGTACGGTTATGATGTAGAAACAGGATTTTATTATAGACCTGTTATGGAGAAACTTTATATATCAGCAGCAGTGAAATATAGTTTTCCACGAACTTATAGAAAATCTCTGCCTGCTTACGAAACAAGAAGTACATATGATTATTCATTTTCTGCTTTTTATAAACCAGCACCACTTTTTGAAATCAAAATTGAGAAAAAGTTTACTGATGTTTCTTCTCAGTTAGACGAACCTGAAAATTCTAATCTGAAACAAATTGATATATGGAGAATTGAAAAAAATAGTTTTCATAATGTTACTGAGACAGAAAAAGTAGAGGCTGCGTTGAGAACACCATTGTATACTGTGTCGTATTCTATTTTACAAGGGTTAGTGTCTGTAATGTATACAGAACGAGATAATATAATTTCGTCAGAAAGGTTTTATCAACCATGGGCATTCTTAGATGTTTATACGAAATATATTGAACATTCTATTAGTTTTAGTATCATACCATCACAACAACCACAGCTTACTTTAGGTGGTGGTCTAACATTTAAACCTGATTATTCATATGACGATGGTGCTGGTAATATAAAAACAAAACGAGAATATGGATATTTGTTTAATATAAGGTTTGAGTTTAACCCTAATTTTTATATAGAAGGCATGTTTAGTGAAGGTGAGTATTATGAAAAAACAATAAATGTAGGTAGAAGTATAATTGGTGATGTTACAGCAAAAGATGATTTTTGGTATACTGAACGAAGGTTTAAATTAAATTTAGTATACAGACCATAACAATTTGTATCTCTTATCTTATATTAAATTTTTTAAAAAAATTTTTTTAATGAAAACAAAAGTTTTAATAATATCAATTTTTTTATTTTTTTGTGATTTATATTCTACAAATTTTCCATTCCCACGATTTAGAACTTATCCTTATGGTATAAAAGTTAGTTCTTTTTCACAAGATGAACAACTTTCTATTTTACTTAAAACTTATTCTGAATGGAAAAAAAATTATTTAACTAAACAAGGAGCGCCTGTAGGTACATATAGGATACAAAGAGGTTCTGCTAATAGTTATGATACTGTGTCTGAAGGGATAGGTTATGGTATGCTTATACTTGTGTTGATGGATGGTGTCTATGATAACACACGGCAGTATTTTGATGGAGTTTATAAGTATTATCAGTACTATTTAGATAACAATGGTTTAATGAACTGGCAAGTTGATAGAAACGGTTCTGTTATAGGTACTAATGCTGCAACTGATGCTGATGAAGATGTTGCTTTAGCATTAATTTTTGCTGATAAACAATGGGGTAGTACAAATTCTGCTATAAATTATATTGAAGAGGCAAAAGAGATAATAAATAGAATTATGAAATATCAAGTTGAACGTCCATCATATATTCTTAGACCAGGTGATGGTTTTGGTGGTAGTGAACTTACAAACCCGAGTTATTTCGCACCTGGCTGGTACAGAATTTTTAAGAAAGTAACCAATGATAATCAATGGGATAATGTAATAGATAAATGTTATGAAGTTTTAAGTATTTTTAAGAATAAAACAGAAACAGGATTACCACCTGATTGGTGTGATATAAATGGGAACCAAGTAAGTGGTTATGGATATAACTATTATTATGATGCTTGTAGAATACCTTGGCGTATAGGTATGGATTATATATGGTGTGGAGATAATAGAGCAAAAGAAATAAATTCAAAAATTTCTAATTGGTTAAAATCTTCAACTGGTTCTGATCCTACAAAAATTGTTGCTGGTTATAAAATTACTGGAGAACCTCTTGTAGGTTACAGCAATGCTGCTTTTGTAGGACCTTTTGGTGTAGGAAGTATGGTGGATGAAAGTTTACAAGATTGGTGTAATGGGTTGTTTGAGCGACTTTCAAGATTTGGTGATGGTGGTGCTTGGGGATACTATCAAGATTGTCTTAAAATGTTAACTATGCTTGTTATGACAGGAAATTTTGTTAATTTTTATGAAGAACAAAAAAGTAGTTTTTGTCTACCTACTTGCCAGATTGTTTCACCAGTTGATGGTGAAATAGTAAATGGTATCGTTCCTGTAAAACTCTATGCTGAAGATAATGAACAATTGTCAAAAATAGAACTTTATTTTTTGAATAACAAAATATACGAAACTTATTTGTCATCAAAAAATGTTTCTATAGAATACAATTGGGATACAACAAGTTTTTTAGGGCAAAAAGGTGTCTTTAAAAGTGTATGTTATAATATCAACGGTTCATCATATACATATTTTATAGAAGTTGAAATAAGTTCGTTTTCACAAACTATATCAGATGGTAGTGGTAAAGTAAAAGTTTTATCACAAGATTTTTTTGTTGATACTACACAAGATGTTGTTTTAACATTTATAGCTACAAAAGATATTTATTTAGGAAAAATAGAAGTTATTTTACCAGAAATTTTTAGAAATAATTTTTCAAGTATAGAGATAAAAAAACGATACGGATGGCCATCTATAAGTTTTTGTAATTTTGATACACAAAGTTTAAAGTTGGAAATAGGAATAAACAAAATTTTTTATTCTGAAAGTTTTGATATTGTTATAAAAAATTTTGTTGTTCAAAACAGTTTAGGAGAACATAAAATTTTAATAAAGACAAAATCTAATGGTGGTTTATTACAAGAAATTTCTTCACAACCAAGTATAAAAATTTATACTACAAATTCTAAAAATAAAAACAAAAAAGTTATTAGTTTAAACAAAGATTATAAAAATGATAAAATAGTTTTTGACTCGCCTATAGTAGAAATTTATGATGCAAAAGGTAAAAAAGTAGCAGAAGTAAAAAATGGTGTTTGGGATGGTTCTGATGATAAACAGAATATGTTGAAAAGCGGAGTATATTTTTATAAAACACAAGATGGAGAACAAGGGTCAATAATTATTTTAAAATAATTTTTTTGTCAACTATTGACAAGTTTAATTTTGTTTAATATAAATATATCAAACAGATACATGTATTTACAAGTTATATATAAAACTTTAGGAGGAAAGAAATAAAATGAAAAAAATAAAATTCGTGATACTAATGTTATCTTTTTTCTCATTAAGTTTCTCTGCAGAAGGTAAACGTGTATTAATAGACAATTTTGAAGATGGTAACCACAGAAATGAGTGGGGAGGATATTGGTTTACTTTTGATGACAGAGCAGATGTTTTCGGAGAAATAGAACCAGTTACATTGAGATATAAAAAACCTCAAGTAAATAAAGAAAATCCAACTTGTGCTTATGTTTTCCCTCAGCCTGACCCAACAGGTACTGCAACACCATATCAACCATATTCTTTTGGTGTCAAAGGAAGCAAGTATTGTGGATATTTCAAGTTTGATGTTGCAAGATCAAGCTTTCAGTATGCTTATGTTGCATTAGGAACAAATTTTGTAGATGTAGGTCAAAACAAAGACCTTCCTTCAGTTGAATATAATCAATGTGTTGACTTGTCAGAATACAATGGGATAGCATTTTGGATGAAAGTTTCTGATGATATATTAAATTCTACAGGTAAAGGAAAAGAAGTAAAAATAAAACTTACTTACAAACTTGCTCCTGGCACATATGGTGATGTACCTAAAGAAGTAGGTATATCAGCTGCCTCTGGTAGAGCACTTTCTAACGATTGGCAGTTTTATGTTATATTGTTTGACAAACTACAAGATGGAGGTTGGCCATATCCTTGGGTGAATAATGATAATTATTTTGGTGATCCGTATGATGATTGGGAACCATATGATACTTTACAAGATGGAACTAAAGCAACAGAGCCAAGACAATCCTTAGGTAGAGAAGAACTGAAGGATAAAACAAAATGGCCTGAGTTAACTTTAAATAATTCTACTGTTCCTGCAAAAGGTAAAATTACAGAGCTTACTAAAGGTAAATTTGACAGAATCAAAGCAATACAATTTCAAACAATGGGAAAAGCAGATGGTGCAAAAACTGGAGAAGTGTGGGTTGATGATATATATTTAATAAAATATGACACGGCCGCATGGAAAGTAGATACTGATGGTGATGGATGGAACGATTACGAAGAGTTTGCTGCTGGGACTGACCAAAACGATGCTAATTCTTATCCAGTAGCGTATGCAAAGACAGGGAAATCAACTGATCAAGATGCTATAATTTCAAAAGTTGAAGCATCACCATCAGTGTTTTATCCAGGCGGTGGTGAAGAGTTAGAACTTAAAGATGGTAAAAAAGTTGTTGGTGGAAGAACTGTTATCAAAGTTGTTTTATCTCAGAACAAATCTGGTACTGCAAGTATAAAAATTTATAATTCAGCTGGTAAACTTGTAGCTGATAAAAATACTTCTAAAAATTATATTGTTGAGCAACCTATAACAAATGGTATAGGAATAATTGCATGGTCCGGGTTTGATAACGAAGATAAACTTGTTCCACCAGGGATTTATATAATAAGAGCAGAAATAAATGTTGACGGAACAACTTATGTTAAGAATACAACAGTAGTTGTTAAAAGTTATAAAATAAAATAATTTAATAATTTTTGTCTAAGGAGAACTTAAAAAGATGAAAAAAATAGTAAAAATAACAGAAGTGTTATGCCTATTTATTATAACAACATCAGTTTTTGCATCATTCGAGTTTTCAGGTATGAAAAACATAGGTGGTAGAGTTGCAGCTATGGGTAGTGCGTATACTGGGATAGCAGAAGATGTTGAAGGTGCATACATAAATCCAGCAGGGTTAGCACAAAACAGAATTTATAAAGTAGTGTCGTTGATGTACAGCAAGTTGTTTAATATATCAGAACTTTCATATTCATACTTAGGTTTTGCAACACCAGATAAAGGTAAAGGATGTTTAGGAATTAACATAACAGTTTTAGGATTTACATCTTATTATAGTGAAAAACAATTTATATTAAGTTATGCAAGACGTGTTGTTACACAACCAACTTCTGATGTTTCAATAGGTGTAAGTTTAAAAGTTTTGCATCGTCTTTATGATGATAAACCAGATCCATTCTCAACTGTTTATGACCAGGATGGTAATCCTGTTACTCAAGAAGAAAAAGTTTTTGTTGATATAAACTATGGTTATGATATAGGAGCATTGTATTCAATGAAAATGGATAGGAATTTATTAAGAATAGGAGCAAGTTATAAAACTAACATGGTAGATGGAACAAATGTGAATAACATAAGAGTAGGTGCTGCATATAATATTGAGAAAAAAGGTGTTGTTAGTTTAGATTATGATGTTTCAGAAAAATCTTTTTCTTTAGGTGCTGAATACGGAGTAGTTTATAGATTATTAGATGCACGGGCTGGTTATGAACAAACACCATCTGGGAACAACATTTCCTTAGGTATAGGTCTTACATTGAGAGCATGGAGGTTTGATTTAGCATATATTCTTTCTCAAACAGGATTACCTAATACATACAAAATTGGATGTGTAGCAAAATTTTAATTTTTTATTTAAGGGAGAGTAATAAAAATATGAAAAAAAATAATGTTATAATACTAATTATGTTTTTTATAGTTTCTTTAGTAACAACTTTATATTCAGCAAAAATTGTTTCTATAGAAACAATAGACGATTTTGAAAGAACATCTCATGAACAGTTATATTGGTGGGGTAGCGGACCTAAGTCTGAAGTAAGTGTTAGAAGTGATCAAGGATTGTTTGGTGAGTATTCAATGAGAATTGATTACAGAATAAACTCGTTTGATTATGATAACAACTGGATTGTTATCCGTAGAGTGATTGGTATGAAAGATTTTACTTCAGGTGATGCGTTATCTGTATGGGTTAAAGGTTCAGGTGGTGGTGGCGAGTTTTGGGTTATTATAGAAGATAATGATAAACATAAATTACAATATAGAAACGAAATAGTTTTGGATGGTAATAAATGGACAAGAATTATAATACCGTTTTCGTTTTTGTCTGAAAAAGCATGGGGGTCAACACCAGGAAGAATTGTACAACAACAAGAAATTGATTTAACAAAAATTGTTGCTATAACATTTCAGATAGCATTAAACAACAATGGTGCTCCAAAAGATGTACCAATAGTAGGTACCTGTTGGATTGATGATGTAGAATTGATTTCTGGTGCTCCTTCTATGAAACAACCTATATGGTCAAAAATACCTGATGGCTATTTGTTAACAGAGTATTACCAAGATGATGAACTTAAAGAAACAGGTCTTGGTGATGGTAAAGGTGTTTATGCTTCTGTTAACTTTATGCCAACAATTTATGCTGGTAATTTAAGTCTTACAGCAAAAGTTGCTGTGCCAAGTAAGTATGTTATTTCTGGTTATAAACCATTTAGAGAAATTGATTTTATGCGTGGTGATGATTTCAGAATTGTTAACAAACCAGAGTATGCTATTTCTGTTAAAGAGTTGTATGCTAATGTAAAGGACCCATTACCATATATAAATATGTTTAGGTTAGGAACTTTGTGGTTAAGATGGTCACCATTCTCTTTATTTGGTCAAAGTAGGTTGATAGGAGGACATTTAATAGGTTCTATGGGTAGAGCAGGTGGTTGGGAAACATTTGTTGGATATGATTATTGGAAAAGCAAACTTGTTTTTGGTGTTAGAGCAAATCCTTCCTTAGGTGATAATCTATTTATTTATCCAACAGTTTTAATTGGTCAACAATCTGCAAAAGATGTTAATACTGGAGAATATAAACCTATTTCAGATTTTGGTGTATATGGACTAAACGGATATTATGTTTTAAAAGATTTTAAAGGGTTGTCAAGAATAACTGTTTCTGGTGAATATTCGTATGAATCTGCAGGTAAGTTTGCTTTTTGGGCAAAAGATATGGATAAAGATCCTAAAGAAAGGACGATACTTTATACAATGCCTTATCCTGAACCTTTGCGAACTTCTGGTGAAGCATTGTTATTAAAAGCAGTTGCTGAAACACAGCAAAATATATACATAGGTGCTGAGATGAGAATGATAACACCTGATTTTGGTTCTGAACAATTTTCAGAAGTATGTTTACCTTGGTATGTTGAAGAAAAATCTAATGTATTACATGTTGAAAGAAGAAATGAAAATACTATTTTACAAAACAAGTTTGCTCATATAATAGGAGTAGGTTATAACGACCAACAAGGATTTTCTGTTGAAGCAGGGTTAAGAAAATATCAACTTAACCTTTCTGCGAATTACACTGCTATAACTAGAATATCAAATCCTGCAGTTAAAGAAACAACAATAGAAGTTGGTGGTGAGACAACAAAGCTTGGTAATGGTGTTGTAAACTTATTAGCATATTATGGTATACAACAGTATAAAGATGAAATTATGGATATAAAACAAACATATATTGATGTAGGTGCAAAAGTTCCAGTAAGAAGTAATTTAGAACTACTTTTAGGTTATAGGAAAGATGATGCTGGTGATGTAAAATTGTATCACGAGTATTTTTATACTAAAAACATAATGTATGCTGAAATTTTAGCAAAATTGTTTCCAAATATGTCTTTAAGATTGAGATATAAAAAGACACATCCTGGTGTGTTTGAAATGGGAGGGTTTGGCGGATCAAGTGGTTCTATAGCAGATACTCGTGATGGTGATTATAAAGAATGGTCTGACCATTTGCCAGATTCATATATTCAGTTAACTTTTACTTTAAACTTCTAAATTTTGTGGAGGTTTTATGATTAAAGGTTTTAAAAAATTAGTATTAGTTGGAATAGCAGTATTGAATAGTTTTATATGTGCAAAACAAACAAATCTGTATTTAGTTAAAGATGGATATATAAAAATTGATGGTAGTTTGGATGAATACAATGAATTTAGTCCAATTGTGTTAAATGATAGGTCTATGGTTACACGAGGAGAATGGGGTGGTGTTAACGACCTTTCAGCTGAAGTTTATGTTTTAATGGACCACAAAAATTTGTATATTGCAGCAAAGGTTAAAGATAATGTACCAGCATATAATATGTGTATTAATGATAGTATATATAACGGAGATTGTATAGAGTTGTATATCGGTGAGAAAACAGCAGACAAACCTAAGAATTATTATACTTCTACAGATTATCAAATAGGTATAAAAGTTTCAGCAGAGGCGCCACAAGTATGGTCATGGAATAATGCAAGTGAAGTTGTTGGTAGAGGAGAAATTAAAAATGCTAAAGTTGTAGTTAAAAAATTTCCTGATAATAAAGGATATTTTTTAGAAGCTGCAATACCATTAGAGAATTTTTATTGTGTTTTACCGATTGATGGTAAAGAATACATATTTGATATTGCAGTTGATGATGGTGATGAAGGAAAACTTAGGAAATCGCAACTTACTTGGAATGGTGATGGAGATGGCTGGCAAAAGCCTTCTGTTTGGGGTTTAGCTAAAGCAGTAAAAGTTCATGAAAGTGAAAGTTTTAATATAATTGTGCCGGTTAAAAAAAGTGTGAGTTTAAAAGGTGAAAATGTCAAAATTTTTGCTTTATATAATTTCAAACCAGTTGAACAAGTTGAAATAGAAGTTGAAGGAAAAAAATATACTACAAACCAGCAAGGATATGCTGAAGTTTTGTTAAAAAAAGCTGGAAGAAACAAAATTACAGCTAATTATAAAGGGACAACTTTGTCAAAAGAAGTTGTAGTTGTGATAAAAAAAGAAGTAAACAGCATAAAAATAAACCAAGTTGGTTATTTACCAGATGCACAGAAGAAATTTTTAGTTGATAAAGAAGCAACTGATTTTGAAATAATTGATGTTACAAATGGTAATGTGGTATACAAAGGTAAATTAGTTAATAAAGGAATTGATAGGATTTCAAAAGATAATGTATGGGAAGGAGATTTTACAGATTTTAAAACTCCAGGAAAATACAAAATAGTAATAAAACCAACTGGAGATGTATCTTATGTGTTCAAGATTGGTAATGATATATATAAAGATGTTTTTTATAAAGTAATGAGGTCGTATTATTTACAGAGATGTGGAATCAATATAGATGATAAAATCACAGGATTTAAACTAACTGCTTGTCATAACAGGCCTGCAGTCTTTCATCTTTCAATGGGTAAATCTGGTAGTTTAGAAGTTAATGGTGGTTGGCATGATGCTGGTGATTATGGGAAATATATTCCATCAGCTGCAGTTACAGTAGGACAATTTTTGCTTTTGTATGAAGTTATGCCTGATAAGTTTAAAGATAAAGAGTTAGATATACCAGAGTCTGGCAATGGTGTCCCAGATATATTAGATGAAGTTAGGTGGGAACTTGAATGGATGTTAAAAATGCAGGATAAAGATGGTGTTGTGTACCACAAAGCAACAACAAAAGAATTCCCAAGTTTGTGGACACCTCCTGAGAAAGATTTGGATACAATATATATTATAGGTGTACAATCTCATGATGTAGGTGTTTTTGCTGCAAATATGGCACAAGCAGCAAGAGTTTATAAAAAATTTGATCCTGTTTTTGCTGAAAAATGTTTAAATGCTGCAAAAAAAGCTTGGGATTGGTTAGAAAAAAATCCGTTTATAGGATTTAAAAACCCGCCTGATGTTAACACAGGTGAGTATCCAGTTGGTCAAGATGAATCAGCACGTGTATGGGCAGCTGCTGAACTTTATCTTGCTACAGGTGATGAAAAATATCATACTTATTTTAAACAAAATCTTAACAAAAGTTTTGCAGGACGTGGCCCTATAACAAACATTTCTTGGGATATGCCACATCCAATTGGTTATTTAAGTTATTTGTTTAATCCTAAAGGAGATCCTGCTGTTAAAGAATTTATTAAAAACCAACTTTTACAAACAGCTGATTCTGTAGTAAGATTAGCGACATTAGATAAAAACTTTTATCAAACAACTTTGTTAGATTTTACTTATACATCAAACAAAAGATTGTTAGCAGCAGCTGTTACTTTGATGTTTGCTGATATGGTTTCTAACAATCCAAAGTATAAAGAGATAATGTTAGAACAACTTAATTATATATTTGGTAAAAATCCGATAACAAAATGTTATGTTACAGGAGTAGGTTCTGATTCCCCAGAAAATCCACATAATAGATTAGTCCTTTCAAAAGGTGTGATGATACCAGGATTACTAGTCCAAGGACCTAATAGCGATACTCTTGGTCCAAAAGGATATTATGATGTAGCAGATTCGTGGTCAACTAATGAGAATGCAATTGACTTTTCTGCTCCCTTAGTTCTTTTACTTGCATATTTTAGATAAAATCTTTATAAATAAAATTTTACAAATTTTTTTGATCTTGATACTTTTTTAAATTTTTAAATGACATAACAGGTATTTACAAGTTATGAAAAAAGTAATAAAAATTGGTCTGTTAATACAAATTTTAGTCGTTAATATATATTCAACAGAATTTTTTTCTTCTTATGGCAGAAGTACAGGTGACGGATTTTATGCATACAGTTTAGGTGCAGAATCTGTGATTTACAACTCAGCTGCTGGATTGTTATCAGAAACTCCTGAAGTTATGTTAGAATATGAAGATTTGTTAAAAGAAATAAGAGGAGAACTAAATTTAAACAGACAAGTTTTTTGTGGTGTTTATCCATATAAACCAAACGATATTGTTTTAGGTGGTGGGATTTTTATGTTTAACAGTGATGTGTATAAAGAATCGTTGTATAAGTTTATAGCTGCGAAAAATATTACTTCATATATTATAAAAGAAGAAGAAAAACAAAAATACATAACTATATCTGCTGGACTTAGTTTGAAATATATGAGTTTTCAATATCCACAAAATTCGTTGTTAGATTCAGATCCTTTGTTTAACAATGGTAGAGAGAAAGATGTAATAAGTTTTGATTTAAATCTTTTGTATACTTTGAACAAAATTTATTATTTCGGGTTGAGCATAAATGATATTTTTGAACCTGATATTGGTCTTAAAGAGACCTCTTTGTTGAAACGAAAAATAATTTTATCTTTTGGATATAGATATTTGAAAGAAAATTTTGTAATAATTCCATTGTTAGGATTGAGAAATTATTTAAACACAACAGAATTTTCTGCTGGATGCGAGGTTGTATATAAAGAAAATTATAAGATAAGAGCAAGTTATAGCAGTTGGTCAACAGCAGTTGGTATTGGTTATGAATACAAAAACTTTTCTTTGAATTACTCTTATGTGATAATAAACAAACTTGACACTTCTTCTGGACATTATTTATCATTGTCATACAAAATTGGTACTGTAGAGAAAAAAAATAAGGAAGAAGTAATAAAAGAACAAAAGGTTGAACAAAAAGAACAGGGAAATAAACAAACTATAACAGAAGTTAAACCTGTTTCTGAACCAGAACCACAAAAAACTAAAACACAACCAAAAGTTCAAAAAAAGTAAATAAAAAATATACAAAAACTTTATAAAAAGGGGGATGATATAGAATGAAAAAACAACAGAGATATATATATCTATTATCTCTTCTACTCACACTATTTTGTTTGATTAATTTTTCTTATGCAATGTTTGACCATACAGATTGGGGAAGCAGAGCAGTTGGTGTAGGTTTTGGTATAGCAAGTTATCCTCAGGAAAGTTTAGGTATTTTCTGGAATCCAGCGTCAATAGGTTCAATTTCTGGTAAAGAGATTAACACAATGTATGGTATGCCGTTTATGGGATTAAGTGATATAAATATAAAATATATAATGGGAAATTTTGTAACAAACTTATCAGCTGGTGGTGCAATTGGTGTAGGTGTAGGTATGTTTGATGTAAGTGATGTATGGAGAGAAAGTTTGTATGTTATAGGATATGGTAGAGAAATAAACAAATTTTTAGTTGGTGCTGTTGTCAAATATATGGAATACAAGGTTTTATTATCTGCAAGCGAGTATGGTAATGACCCGTTGTTAGAAAAAGGTGGGAAGTCAACGATAAGTGCTGATATTGGCGGTATTTATAAAATGTCAGAAAATTTTAATGTTGGTGTAACAATAAAAGATGTTCTTGAGCCAGAAATTGGAATTGAAGAAACTGAGAAAGTAAACAGGGGTTATTTAATTGCTGCAAGTTATAAAATTGTATCACCTAATATGGAAACAATTATAAGTGCAGGAAATTATATGTATGGTAATGATAGTGATTTTTCAGTTGGTGCAGAAGCATGGTTAAGCGGGGGTAAAATCGGAGTAAGAGGGAGTTATCTTCCATATAGATACGCAATTGGTGCAAGTTATAATTTAGAAAAACTTAGAGTTGACTACACATATGTTATCCCATCACAATTAACAGAAACTTCTGGCAGTCATTATATTTCTGTATTGTTGAGATTGTAATTTTTATCATTTTAAATTTTTTTCAGATGATTAACAAAAAAATTTTTGTAATTTTAAATTTTGTTTTATTGCTTGTCTTTACTGCTGCTACTACTACTACCATATTTTGTGCTTCTGCAAACATCACTGTTAATACTAACAATCAAATAAAAAGTTTTGACAGAATCTTTGCTTTTGGTAACAATGTTGCATGTTGGGGCGGATGGCAGAAGTATGTTAATCATCGTCAAACAATAGAAGCAAGTGGGTCATGCTATTTTGTTAGATACCCAGGCGGTAGTACTTCTAACCAGTATCATTGGAATGGAGAAGGGTATTATGATTCCTTAGGTATTTGGCATCCAAGTTCTACTACCTTTTCTACAGGATTTATTTGTTGGCCATTAAACAACGCTACAAGATATGATTCTTATGGTGATGGAGAACCATCAAAAATTACTGATGGTGATTTAAATACAAAATGGATAAGTTATCCTTCGTTAGAACAACCACAATGGGTATATTTAAATTTAGGTTCTCAAAAAACAGTTAACAAAATTGTGCTCCATTGGGGAGAAAATTTTGCTAAAAAATATAAGATACAATACTGGTCAGCAGGGACATGGCCATGGCCTTATAATGCACAAAATGATAATTGGGTAGATTTAGTTATAGTAGAAAATAGCACTGGCGGAATACAAACACATACTTTTCAGTCAGTTACTCGTCAAATTTTTAGAGTTCTTATGTTAGAGTCAAATTCAGATAGATATGAGATAAAAGAAATTTATCTTTTCAATAATGATACACAACAAACTGTAAACCAAAATAATTACAGAACTCAAACAGATTGTATTGCTTCATCAATGTTCCCTTCATCTTATAAAAGACAAAATCAATGGGTTCCGGATTTTGATTTTGAAAGGTTTATGCAGTGGTGTAACAGTTTTGAACATGGCAAAGTTTATCCTATTATTACACTAAACATGGGGACAGGTACACCTGAAGAAGCAGCTGCTTGGGTTTATTATGCAAACAAAGTTAAAGGTTACGGGATAAAGTATTGGGAAATAAACAACGAGATATCTGGGTATTGGGAGGTAGGAGGACCTCTTTCTGCAAAAGATTATGCTCAACGTGCAATAGAGTTTATTGAAGCGATGAAAGCTGTAGATCCTACTATTGAAGTTATTGTTACGGGAGGTTGTTCACCTGATGAATGGTCACATCAGTATGATGGTAAAAGATATATTGAATCGTTCTTAGAGTATTTTAATTCTAAAGGGAAATCAGGATTGATAGATGCGGTAGGCATGCATTGGTATCCTTATTGGCAAAATGCTGATGAATCAACTGCTTTGTCAAACACTACTCTTTGGGATATATGGTTGCCACAAGTAAAAAATTGGGTTCAGTTATACACACCACAACCTAATAAAGTAAAAATTTCGTTATCTGAATATAGTTCTGGTGGAGCTACTGCTAACACTTGTAAACTTATGGAAGCATTGTTCACTGTTGATTGGGTACTGAACTTTATTAAGAATGGTGGTGATATGACTAACAAATGGGATGTTTTTAACGGGTTAAGTGTCGGTCCTGATGGTACATATGGAGATCATGCTTTTATGGAAAATGGACAACTTTTTGGTGAATATGCGAAATATGCGTATCAACCACGGTCTTCATATTGGGCATTATATATGTTATACCATTTATTTAGTTCTTCATCAACAAATACATTGGTGGAAACAACTACTAATTCTTCTTTATTAAGTGCTTATGCAAATAAAAGAGCAGATGGTATTTTGTCTTTGATTGTAGTAAACAAAGATCCTTATGAGGACTACACTGCAGAGATAACTCTTACTAATTTTGTCCCAAAATCACAATGTAAAGTTTATACATTTAGTGCTAATGAATATGTTTGGCATATAAATGGGATAAACTCTTATGCTGACCCGTCAAACCCACCAACTGAAAGTGAGTTAAATAATGTGTCAAATAGGTTTTCATATACATTTCCAAAATACTCTATAACATTAATCAATCTTGTTGAACAAAACACAAATGTAGTTTTACCACCTAAGATAAGTATTTTATCACCTCAAGAAAATAGTGTTGTTTATGGTGAAATAGAAATTAGAGCGACTGCAACAAGTGATGTAGGTATTAAAAAAATTGAACTTTATTTTGACAATGTTTTAATTTCTTCAACCACAGCAGAGAATATAAATTATAATTTAAATACAACAAAGTATTTAAATGGACAACATTATATAAAAATAATAGCTTATGATTTAGAAAACAGAATTTCAATTAAACAAATTATTATAAATATTCAAAACCAACTTAGTATAGTTTATTCTTTACTCATAGATGATTGTGAAGATGGTGATACTGAAAACAACCTTGGTGGCCATTGGTATAATTTTGATGATAGTGGAAGTGGTGGTAACTCAACTGTTTCACCAAAACCTTTTTCTATGACACAAAATGGATATAACAATTCTAATTATTGTGCATATATGAGTTGGAGGTTAGGTGATGCTATACAATATCCATATGTTGGTTTAGGAACAAACTTCAACGATAATGGTGTGTATGACATATCAAAATACGATGGAATAAGTTTTAAATTTAAAGGTAACAAAGCATATCAGGTGATGTTAAGAATGCCGACTGATGGTACACAAAACGGTTGGGCTTCATACAGAGTTCAGTTTAGTTCTTCATCTGACTGGGTAGAAAAAACATTTTTATGGAAAGATTTTTCTTTACCAAACTGGTCACCAAATAAGCCAGAGGATTATCCACTTGATTTAACACAGATCAGTGGATTAAACTTCCAACCAGCAGAAGGGACAACAGCAGGTACTGAAGGTGAAATTTGGGTAGATGATATTTATCTAATAAAACTTTCAACACAATCACAACAACAGCCACCATCACAAACAACAACTTATTATAATCTCAATGTTGTAATACAGCCACAATCTGCTGGTGTTGTGATACCTTCAAGTGGAACATTTTTAGCTGGTAGTACAATTACTTTAGTAGCAGAAGCGTTTGAAAACTATAAATTTGTAAAATGGCAAGGGGATATAGATTCAACTGAAAATCCATTAAGTTTAGTAATGAATTCAAATAAAAGTATTATAGCGGTCTTTGAATTAATATCTTCTACAGAAACCCAGAAATCAACTCAGATAAAGAAAAAATATCTACTTTCTGCTGACAAAAATGGGACAAACGATGTTATAACTTTTGAAGACGATGTTGAATACATAGAAATTTATGATGTTAAAGGGAAACTTAGCAAAAAATTATTTTCTCCAAAAACTCTTGATGGTAAAAATTTATCTGTAGGTGTGTATTACTATAGAATAAAACTAAAAACAGAAAAAGATATAAAAACAGGAACAATTGTAGTTATAAAATAATAGTTAAAATGACTAATGATACTAATTTTGTTATTAATTTAATTTTGTTGTTAAACACTCCAGTATTTACTGTTCCACCACATATATCAGGGAAGATTTTTCCTCAACAACCTAAAATTGACTATTCTGAAAAATTTGGCTCATTGAAGTTTTCTCCTCAGGTAGCTTATAAATCAATTACTGGTTCTAAAAAAATTGCTGTCATAATTGTAGATTTTAGAGACCAAAAATTTACTACTGGTTGGCAACAAAATGTTATTGAAAGTGTAGAAAGATTTAGGATGTATTATACTGAAGTGTCAGATAACAAAATTAGTTTTGATATAACATATTTTTATTCAAATGGTTCATCAAATACATTGACAGGTAGTGAGATACCATATAGAATGCCAAGAAATATGTCATATTACGCACAAAATACACTTTTAACATTATCACAATTAGTTAGAGATGCACTTATATCTGCAACTGGGAAAGTTACAAAAAATAGTTTTGATTATGTTATGGTATTACATGCTGGCTATGGTGCTGAATCTATGCCAGATCCTACTGGATATATTTGGTCAGCATATGTTTTTTGGACAGGAAGTGTTTATGGGTTTACTGATGGAACAATTATCCCTGAGAAAGAATATAACGCATCGTTTGTAGGTGTGTTGTGCCATGAATTTGGTCATCAGATTGGTCTACCAGATTTGTACTATCAACAACAATCTGTTGTTGGAAGTTGGTGTTTAATGGATGGAGGTTTGTGGAGTGGTCAACCAGCAGGGTATACTCCAACACATCTTTCTTGTTGGGCAAAAAAATTCTTAGGATGGGTTGATGTAGAGATTATTTCATCTACAATAAAAAATTTTTCTTTAAAAGATGTAAAAGAAGAAAAAAAAGTGGTCAAAATACCTATTTTAGAAGCTGATGCTCCTGAGACAGAGTATTTTTTGTTAGAATATCGTAAGAAAGTAAAATTTGATAGTTATCTTAGAGGAGAAGGACTTTTAGTATGGCATATTGATGATGGTATTGCATCTTCACAAGTTCGTCTTTCAGCAAATGATATAAACTCAGGTGAGCCACATCTCGGAGTTGATTTAATTGAAGCAGATAAAACACCTGCTTCTAATGGTGGTGATGCTGGGGATCCGTTCCCTGGTGCTACACAACAAACTTTGTTTAAACCACCATTATGGAATGTTTATGCATACAATAATGCAGAGATAAAAATGAGTATGTTAAATATAACTAACCAACAAGATAATATAACTTTTGATGTTATATTTGGAGAAGTTCAACCATCAACAGATGTATACTATAATTTATATGTTTCTGTTGAACCACAGAATTCTGGCAATGTTTCAATATCTTCAGGAAGTTTCCTTGACGGAACCACAATACAAATTTTTGCTTCTCCAAACGATGGCTATGAGTTTGATAAATGGACTGGCGACATTATGTCGTTTGAAAATCCTATTTTAATAATTATGGATTCAAATAAAAACATAACTGCTGTATTTAAAGAAAAACAAGTTGAAATTACAATTGATACAACAGCACCTTTTGCTATAACAGACCTTTTTGCTCAACAAGTAAGTAGTGATAGTGTTTTACTAACTTGGACTTCAACAGGTGATGATGGGTATAATGGTGATGTAAGGAACGGAAAATACATAATATGTTTTTCAACATATTTTAATAGTTTAAATAAATTTTTAGAAAATGCGTATAGAATAGAATTTTCAACAAATGTTTTTGCTAACACAAAACAAAGTTATGTTAGAAGTTCATTGTTAAATGATACAACTTACTATTTTGGTATATTTTTAGTTGATGATAGTTCTAACACATCAGATGTTTCTAATATCTCAAGTGTATATCTTAAGAAGTACGAATATAGAGAAGAAAAAATATATTGCGAAATTAATATAAGTATTCAGCCACCAGGTAGTGGCCAAGTTGTAATTGAACCTATGAACAAAGTTTTTTTGAAAGGCACAACAGTTGTCTTATATGCTGATGCATATATTGGTTATGAATTCAGTAATTGGAGTGGTGATATTATTTCAAATAAAAATTCACTACAAATAGTTATAACCACAAATACTAACATAACAGCAAATTTTGTTAAAATACAGGAAATTGTTTCTGACACTACAACTGCTACAACAGTTTTTGATTATAACAAAAAAATTTATGTTGTTTCAAAAAACAATGATAACATTAACGACAAAATTTTTTTTAATGAAGATATAGAGGAAATAAAATTGTTTTCTCCAAAACAAAAACTTGTTTTTGAAAAAAAAGCACCATTTGTTTTTGATGGTAAAGAATTACCAACTGGGTTATATGTCTTTGAGATAAAACTAAAAAACGGTGTAAAGAAGCATGGGGTTATTGTTGTTATTAAAGAGTAATTTTTAACTATGATTTTGGGAACTAAAAATTATGTTTTTGTGAAACAAAACATATTTTATAAATTCTGCACCGCAATTGGGACAAATAGATGGGTATTTTTATCCTGCAGGAATGCAGGACATTTTGTATTGTAAATTACATAAATATCATAAAATACTTAACAAAACTTTTTATCCTATGAGGAGGTCAATAATATGAAAAAGTTTTTAACAAAAACAATTCTAATAACTTTTATATTTTTCTATTTTTTGTTGTCTAATTTGTATAGTGGGTTAAAGGACTATGCAGCACAGAAGAATTTTTATATAGGTCCTGCTGTGACCAACAATCCTTTAAGAAATGAAACGCAGTATAGGAACACTATAATCTCTGAATTTAACCAGATGGTAGGTGAGAACGAATTTAAGATGTATATATGGACAGGTCCGTATTCTTATAATTTTACCAATACTGACTATTATGTAAATTTTGCACAACAGAACAACATCAGGTTAAGAGGGCATTGTTTAGTATGGTATCAGGTAGTCCCTGGTTGGTTAAAAAATGGGAATTATTCTTCAGACGAAGTTAGGGCAATGCTTGAGGCGTATATTAAAGCTGTGGTAGGTAGGTACAAAGGTAAAATAGCTGAATGGGATGTTGTGAACGAAGCAGTGTCTGATAGTTCTCCTTATGGGTATAGATCAAATGATTTTTGGTATCAGAAGTTAGGGGATTATATACCATTAGCGTTTCAATGGGCACATGAAGCAGATCCTGATTGTAAGTTGTATTATAATGATTATGGAGCAGAAGGTATGGGTGGGAAGGCTGATGCTGTATACAATCTTGTTAGCAGGTTAAAAAGTCAAGGAGTACCGATACATGGAGTTGGTTGGCAGAGCCATTGGGGATATAATTCATTTTTAGGAGATAGCAATTATGAAAATTTACAAAGGTTAGTTGCTTTGGGGTTAGATGTTGAAATTACAGAGTTAGATTTAGGCATAGATAATCCTGATAGTAGTAAATTAGCTATTCAAGCGCATAATTATGCGAACTTTACATTTTTTTGTATGACACATCCTAAGGTTAAAAGGATGATGATGTGGGGTTTCACAGACAAGTATACTTGGCTTGGTTCAGAGAAAGCTCCACTTATATTTGATACGAATTACAACAAGAAACCAGCGTATTATGCTATAGAAGCAGTTTTAAAGATGCAGTCGTCAGGAGGGATATATAATGGTGGATTTGAAGATAATGTATATTGTTGGGTGCCTGTTGGTAATGTAAATATTTCTGAGAATACGAGTGTATATCGTAGTGGTACAAGGTCTGCTTTAGTATCAAACAGGACACAAGCATATCAAGGTATAGGGCAACATGTGTTATGGTATTTGTTAGAGAAAGGGACAGGGACATACCAAGCGAGTTGTTTTATGAGGTTAGCAAATGGCACAGATCAAGGTAAGATAACCTTATTTATAAGAGATGATAGTGGTAATAGATACATTACTTTAGCAAGTGGTAATATTAACAACAGCAATTTTTCACAAGTTTCAGGACAAGCAACAATTACTTGGAATGGTTTATTAAGAGTAGCAAGGTTGTATATTGAGACACAGAATAGTTCTTCTAATTTTTATGTAGACGATGTTTCATTTAGTAAAGTAGAACAAGCACCTCCTCAACAATATAGTTTGACAGTAAACATCAACCCGTCTGGCGCGGGTAGTGTGACGTTAAATCCGTCGGGTGGAGTGTATGTAGCAGGTACGACTGTGACGTTGACAGCGGTAGCGAATAGTGGGTATGTATTTAGTGGTTGGGGTGGAGATTTAAGTGGTAGTCAAAACCCAGCGAGGATAGTGATGGACTCAAGTAAAACAGTGACAGCTAATTTTGTTAGGTCAAGTTATACACTAACAGTGAACATTAACCCGTCTGGAGCAGGTAGTGTGACATTAAATCCTTCGGGTGGAGTGTATGTAGCAGGTACGACTGTGACGTTGACAGCGGTAGCGAATAGTGGGTATGTATTTAGTAATTGGAGTGGTTCGTTGACAGGGAGTCAAAACCCAGCGACAATAGTAATGAATTCAAGTAAGACAGTGACAGCTAATTTTGTTAGGTCAAGTTATACACTAACAGTGAACATTAACCCGTCTGGCGCGGGTAGTGTGACATTAAATCCTTCGGGTGGAGTGTATGTAGCAGGGACAACTGTGACTTTGACAGCGGTAGCTAATAGTGGGTATGTATTTAGTAATTGGAGTGGTTCGTTGACAGGGAGTCAAAACCCAACGACGATAGTAATGAACTCAAATAAGACATTGACAGCGAATTTTGTACAACAATCAACAACCACACAACAACCACATAGGTATACACTAACAATTGATATAAATCCGCAATCTGGTGGTAGAGTTGAGTTAAATCCGCAAGGAGGGGAGTATGTAGAAGGGACAACAGTGACCATCACAGCAGTAGCTAATAGTGGGTATGTATTCAGTAGTTGGGGTGGAGATTTAAGTGGGGATCAAAATCCGGTTAATATAGTAATGGATTCGAACAAAAATGTAATAGTTAATTTTATTGAGATAAGCAGCGGAGTGGTAGGAGGCACGACGGGTTATATAATGATTGATATAAGCAGTAGTGTGATAAGTGGGGTTGTTGGTATAGTAGTGAGGTTAGAGGGTTATAATGTTAGTGAAGTGGATAAGGTTAGGTTATATTTAAATGGTATATTGATAGGAGAGGATGTAGATGGGTTAGATGGATATGTATTTAGTTTAGACAGTAGAGGTTATGGTGATGGGATGTATATATTGAAGGTAGAGGTTGTAGGGTTAGGAGGTGTAGTGTTAGGTGAGAGAGATGAGGAGGTAGAGATAAAGAATGTTGGAGGTGGAGTGGGTGGTGAGGGTGGTGGTAGTGGAGAGAATGGTGGTGGTGTAGGTGGTGAGGTGAGTGGTGGAGAGATAAGCTCGCAGACAAATAAGTTGTATATTAATTTGACGAACAAGCAGACAGAGACGATAGTGGTGGACAAAACTGAGGTTGAATGGATTAAGGTATATGATTTAAAAGGCAAGCTTATAGATAGTTATGATGGTAATACATTAGATGTTAAGAGGTACAAAGTAGGCAGTTACATTTTTGAGTTGAAGTTAAAAGATGGAAGAACAAAATATGGCACAATGGTTGTGGTGAAGTAGAGACATGATTTAATTTAAAAGGTAGTGGCTGAAGATTTCGTATCAAATTTTTATTAAAAGCAGTATGTTTTAACGTTTTTAATATCGTTGAGATAAAATATTTATGTCTATGATTAAACCTAAATGAAATTTCAGCTAAACAAAGATTAAAAAACTTTTTAGAGATTACTATGTTGTTGGTAAAGTCAATGTTTTGTATAACTTCAAAACCTTCTATTAACATGATTTCTTTCTTTTAGTTTATTTTTTCTTTGCTAACTATACAACTATACTACATATCCACCTCTAAGATACAGCGAGGCATAAGCATGATAGTCGTCAGTATAACAAATGTAACCTGGCTTTGTATAATGTTGTATCAACTCTTGAACAATATCTTTTTTTCTTTCAGCAATTGGGGAAATTCTTATTTGTCCATCCTGGTTCAAAATGCTAGAAACAATAATTTTTTAAGCTACTATCCGACATTGTTTTCTGTATCTTTTTGTGCCGGATGTCGTTTACTCACATTCTATTTTCCCAGTAAATGTTTCGGTACACTCTTCCTCAATACTCAACAACTTGCGAATAATCCTAAAAACCTTTTTAATTGTTTCATCACATACCTTAGTTATAAACCTCAGACAATAAATAAGAACACCCAAAGCAAAATATTCCAAAAGTTTCCTTTTTTCTTTATCAGATATTCTAAAAGAATATCAAACATTTTTAAAAGTATATGTATATCTACATTTGTGACGCTTAAATCTGCTATCTTTGCATTACAATACCAATTAAGAGTCACATTTCAATCACTGTATCATAGAAATATATTCTATAAAATTTTTTGCCCGTTTTCATTGGTTATTACCCAAAATTAAAAAATGAAAAATTTAAAGACAAAATTGAACATTGTTGACCGTAAAATTTTTTTGTATATTGTTTTTCGTCATAAGATTGTTTATTTTTAAAAAACGCCCCTTTTTCAGCAGCCTTCACATAGCGGGATTTGGTTTACGAAATATTTGCTGGTAGGGAGGGTTATAATACTATGATGACTTTCTATATTATTTTAATAATAGTTATTTTCATTATAGCATATTTTACTTATGGTAAGTTTTTAGAGAAAAATTATTGTGTGGATGAAAAAGAAGATGTGCCGTCAAAAAAATTATACGATGGTGTTGATTTTGTCCCAACAAACAAATTTGTTCTTTTAGGACACCATTTTTCATCCATTGCAGGTGCAGGTCCCATTGTAGGACCTATCTTAGCAGGGTTAGCTTTTGGGTGGTTGCCTGCAATATTATGGATTGTTTTAGGAACAATATTTATTGGTGGACTACATGATTTTTCATCTCTTGTTATTTCTATTCGCCATAATGGATGGTCAATTGCACAGGTTGCAAATAAATATGTTAATAAAACAACCTATAAAGTTTTTCTTTTATTTATATGGTTTGCTTTAGTATATGTTGTTGCTGTATTTACTGATTTAGCAGCAGATACTTTCTTTCAAGAACCTTCAGTTGCACAGACAAGTATATGGTATGTCATAATTGCGATACTTTTTGGTTTGTTGGTTTATAGGATAAAACTTAGAATTTCTGTTTCAACAATAATTTCTCTCTTCCTAATTTTGGTTGGTATTATATTCAGTTTAGAATATAAATTTTTATTTTTTTCAAAACAAACCTGGATTTGGACACTTTTAATTTATTGTTTTTTTGCGTCAATACTTCCTGTATGGTTTTTGCTACAACCAAGAGATTATCTGTCAAGTTATTTTTTGTATTTCACAGTAATAATAGGTGTCTTTGGCCTTTTGTTTACTAAAACAAATATTTCTTATCCTTCATTTGTAAGTTTTAATTCGTCCTTAGGGACACTTTTTCCTTTTATGTTTATTACGATAGCTTGTGGAGCAATTTCAGGTTTTCACTCATTAGTTTCTTCAGGGACAACTTCAAAACAACTTGATAGTGTTAAAAATGCACGTTTTGTAGCATATGGAGGTATGATTTTAGAAGGAGTTGTTGCAGCGGTTTCTTTGTCAACTTTAATGATGATTAACAAAGGTGAACTTTCAAATCCTCAGCAAATATATGCTTTAGGTATATCAAAACTATCATCTGTTTTTGGTATCAATCCTGAGGTTGGAAAAACAATAGGATATTTAGCAATCTCTGCTTTTATTTTAACAACATTAGATACTGCTACAAGGATATCAAGGTATATACTTCAGGAATTTTTTGGACTTACAAAATCATCTTTGATTGTTCGTGTGATAGCAACAATAGTCTCTTTATTTTTGCCATTGATTTTGTTAAATTTGAAACTAAGAGATTTCTCAGGTAACATTGTACCCTGTTGGAAAATAGTTTGGCCACTGTTTGGTACTACGAACCAACTTTTAGCAGCGTTAGTACTTTTGGTGATATACCTTTGGGTGAGAAGACAAAATTATAAAAATAAAGTTGCAATATTACTTCCAACAATTTTTATGTTGTTGGTTACTATTTCAGCTTTAGGATATAGTTTATATGTAAAGTTAAGTAAAGGAATTTTTGATGTGATAACTATTATAGCTGGGATTTTGTTTTTATTAAGTATCTTTGTTGTTTTTGAAACATTAAAACATCTAAAAGAAAAATACTAATTACTAACACACTAATAAACTAAAAATGTCCCCGGCGAGAGTCGAACTCGCAACCAACGGATTAAGAGTCCGCTGCTCTACCATGTTGAGCTACGGGGACATTGTTAAGTTAATGTTTTAATGCGTGAATGTATTAATTAAGGTATATGAGTGGATTTATGATAGATGTGGAGAAAATAGCCCAAAGAACATTTTGTTACTTTTAGATAAT
>Ga0207433_10001400_pt1 | contig 51934 bp, 48 predicted proteins | sample YelNatPaOPGAMG01_FD_187559 | JGI IMG/M metagenome (GOLD analysis project Ga0207433, IMG submission 187559) | Hot spring thermophilic microbial communities from Obsidian Pool, Yellowstone National Park, USA - OP-RAMG-01 (SPAdes) (version 3) | ecosystem: Environmental > Aquatic > Thermal springs...
TAACTCTTTTAGCTAACCACTTCGCATAATCCAAAGAGTGATATGAAATGATAATATCTGCTCCAGCTCTTTCAAAAGCATAAAAAATTTCTGAAACAGTACTCATTTCGTCTATCCAGCCATTTATAGCGGCTGCTTTTACCATGGCATACTCGCCACTCACATTATATACAGCCACAGGTAGAAGAACATTATCCTTAACTGTTTTTAAAACGTCCAGATACGAGAGGCCCGGTTTTACCATCAAAATATCAGCACATTCCTCTACATCTATTAGAGATTCTTTTATGGCCTCATTATAACCAAAAAAGGGACTCATTTGATGGGTTTTTCTATTACCAAATTTTGGTGCTGATTGTGCAGCATCTCTAAAAGGTCCATAAAAACAGGAGGCATACTTTACAGAATAACTCATTATAATCGTATTATAGAATCTTTTACTGTCAAGGGCATCTCTAATAGATGAAACCATCCCGTCCATCATCCCAGAAGGGGCAATTATATCAGCACCACTTTCTGCATATGAAATCGCAATATCATTAAGAACTTCTAGAGTTTCATCGTTTAAAATTTCCCCATCTCTTACAATGCCGCAATGTCCATGATCTGTATACTCACACAAACACGTATCAGCAGCAACCACTAGATCAGGAAATTCCTTTTTTAACAAGCGAATAGACCTTTGTACTTCTCCTTCACTGTTCGATGCCCAACTTCCATTTGAATCTTTTATCTCTGAAATTCCAAAAAGTATTATAGATTTTATCCCATTTTTAACCGCTTCTTCTACAAAATTTAAAACCCTATCTACAGTATACCTATACACGCCAGGCATGCTAGATATCTCTTCAACCTTATCCGAACCTGGCATTACAAATACTGGTAACATAAGCTTTTTCACTGCTACCAAAGGATTTTCTAACATTTCCCTTATTCCATCTTGTCTTATCCTTCTTGCTCTATATATAGGAAACATAAACATTCTCCTTTCAAGCAGAGAAATTAAATTAAATATTAAAATTTTAATTTATCTATATAGCAGGCAGGATCCTCCTGCATAATATCACCATAGACCACTTCAGCTCTTATTCTACAACCTCCACAAAGATAGTTATATTTGCACTCCCCGCATATACCTTTAAGATATTTTTCCTTATTACGAAGTTTCTTTAAAAGAGGCTCATTTTCGTTTTTCCAAATTTCTGAAAAAGATTTTTCTCTTATATTACCAAGATTATAATGAAGCCAGAATTGACATGGATGTACGTTGCCCTCATTATCAATATTTGCAAACTTCGTACCAGCCGAACAGCCACCATGCATCTTAAGTAGTTCTTTTATCTCATCAGCCCTCTCTGGCTCATTTGATGTGAGGTATAGATAAAGAGCAATACCATCAGCGTGATTGTCAGTAGTCAAAATTTCAAGATCAACGCCCTTTTTATCAAATTCCATTGTCTTCTTTACCAAAAGGTCAAAAAGTTCTACATTTTGATCTTTTGTTAGATCAAGCTTAAGCATCTCTTTGCCTCTTCCAGAGTACACCAGATGATACATACAAAATCTTGGAATATTGTTTTCAGCCACAAAATCAAGCACATCAGGCAAATCTTTAAAATTCATTTGATTAACAGTAAATCTGACACCAGATTTTAAATCTATCTCTAAACAATTCTTTATACCCTCTATAGATCTTCTAAAAGCACCTTCTACGCCTCGAAAATCGTCATGAACCTTTTCTAAACCGTCTAAACTAATACCAACATATTGAAAATGGCTGTTTTTAAGCCTCTGAGCCACCTCCTTTGTTATGAGAGTCCCGTTAGAAGATAGAACCGGTCTAATACCTTTTGAAAAGGCATAGTCAGCCAATTCAAATATATCCTCTCTTAATAGTGGTTCTCCCCCAGAAAATAAAAGTACAGGAGTGCCCAAACTTGCTAAATCGTCTATTAATATCTTCGCTTCTTGTGTAGTTAGCTCATTTGAGGACTTTTCACCGGCGTTTATATAGCAGTGTTTACACTTCAGATTACAAGCCTTTGTCACGTTCCATACAACAAGTGGCTTATTTTCAGTAGTAAATTGAAGGAGTTTTGGATCTTTAATAGAACTCTTCTTATTCCTTTCTTTTATCACATCAGAAACAGTAGCCTTCCCACAAAGAAGCTTGGTAAAACCAATCATAATTTTTCTCCTTTCAAAATTTAAAAAGAGCTAAAACTTCACATGAGAAAACACATTTTTATTATATTCTTCTATTTTACCCTCATCTGCCATTTGAACCATCACTGGGTCAATAGGCACCTTCGCTAGGACCTCTATGCCATATTCCATAGCAATTTTCTCAACTTTAGAAGCCCCAAATATGTAATATTCTTTTTGATTATCAGGACATACAAAATAGCTCATATTTTCAACGATACCTAATAGTTTTCCATTCTTTACCCTTTTTACCATCTTCATACTCTTTTTTACTATTAAAGATGCAAGATCCTGTGGAGTTGTAACCACAATAGCGCCTTCTACTGGAATTGACTGGAAAACTGTAATCATAACGTCAGAAGTTCCAGGTGGCAGATCTATGAAAAGATAATCTAATTCTCCCCAATCAACCTGTTCCCAAAATTCTTTAATAACCTTTGATAACATTGGACCACGCCAAATTACTGGGTCATCCTCTGAAGGCAAGAGCAAATTTAGCGAAACAACCTTAATTCCTAATTTTGAAATAGCAGGTTGTAACTTATCGTTTTTAACTTCTAATTTCTTATTAACTCCAAAAATCTTTGGTATACTGGGTCCTGTTACATCTGCATCTAATATGCCTACCTTATAGCCTCTCCTTGCAAACTCACATGCCAAAAGTGAAGTAACTGTACTCTTTCCAACTCCACCCTTACCGCTTAATACAGCTATGACCTTTTTTACATTAGGCAAAACTAACGGTTCCGGAATACCTGTTGCGCCTTTTTCTTGAGCTTTATCTGACATAATTTATCCTCCTCAAAATTGATTTTTTATCTTATTAACAATACTATTTGCCACAAGAACTCCAGATGCCGAAGCTTGAATCAGACCTCTTGTTACTCCTACTCCATCACCAGCTCCATACAATCCTTCAATAGGGGTCATCAAATCAGAATCCAACTTTAATCTAGCAGAGTAATATTTAACCTCAACAGCATAAAGTAAAGTATATCGAGAATAAACTCCAGGTGCAAGTTTATCAAGAGCCTGAAGCATTTCTATAATACTCTTTAGATGTCTATAAGGTAAAACTAAACTAATATCTCCTGGAGTAGCACCCTTTAAAGTAGGAACAACTACTGATTTTAGGAGTCTTTCTTTAGTAGACCTTCTTCCCTCCAAAAGGTCACCAAGTCTCTGAACCAAAACTCCTCCACCTAAAAGATTGGCAAGTCTTGCAATATATTTCCCATACGAAATGGGCTCTTTAAATGGTTCAGTAAATGTTTTACTCACAAGCAAAGCAAAATTTGTATTTTCAGTCTTCCTATCAGCGTAACTGTGACCATTTACCGTTATCACTCCATCGCTTTGCTCACTTACAACTTCCCCATACGGGTTCATACAAAACGTTCTTACTTTATCTTCAAAGAGTTTAGAATAATACACTAACTTTATTTCATAAGTTATTTTCGTCAAATGTTCCATAATAGTTGCAGGCAGTTCTACTCTCACACCAATGTCAACTGGATTATTTTGCACTTCAATACCTAACCTTTTAGCTTCATTAAAAATCCAATCAGCACCATCTCTACCTGGAGATACTATGACATATTTGCTTTTATAAACTGTTCCATCAGATATCTTTACACCCTCAACTTTATTATTCTTTACCACGATTTCGTCAACAGTAGATGAAGTAAGTATATCTATTCTTTTTTCAAGTTCATCCCTCATATTCTGCAATATAATCGGAGATTTATCGGTTCCTAAATGCCTTACTCTAAAGGGTATATATTTAAGATCAGCCAAAATAGCCTTCTTTTTTAATTCATTTTCTTCTTCCGTGTTCGGAGAAAAAACCTCTTGCGTTCCACCAAAATCTACCCATATCTTATCTACATAAGATATAAGATTGTACAACCTTTCTTCACCTACAATATCAGCAAGATTCCCACCAATATCAGTAGACAGAGTAAGTTTACCATCACTAAAAGCCCCTGCGCCGCCCCATCCACTCATCAGAGCACAAGGGGAACAATTCAAACACTGAGTTTTTCTATCTCTCATTGGGCAATGTCTTTTTGATATATCATGTCCTTTTTCAATAACTAAAACAGAACTACCTTCAAGCTTTTTTGTTAGCTCTAAAGCTGCAAATATTCCAGCAGGACCAGCACCCACAATTATCACGTCATATTCTTTCATATTAACACCCGCTTCCTCAGAAAAATACCCTGGCCAAAACCAGGGTAATTTGTAAATCACTTAATTGACATTACTCTTGATTATCAAACCTCTACAGTAAAAAATAAATGATACTTGATTTCATTATATTATTTATTAATAGCTAATTTTAATATCTAATTACCAATATCTAATTTAATATTTTAACACAAAAACCCAAATCTACCTCACATTTATTTCACCTTGATAAATTAAACCTTTCTCTGCATCTACCGTAACTAAAGTCTCATCCTTTAAAATTTCAGTAGCCCCTTCAACTCCTATTATTACAGGAATACTAAAATTTATTCCAAGTATTACAGCATTTGAAGTAAGACCACCTTCTTCAACTATTAACGCTCCAGCTTCAGTAGTATATTTTGCTAACTCTTCATTAATACTTTTTGCTACCACAATATTTCCTGGCTTCATCTTCTCTTTGAAGTCTTTTAAGGTAGTTGCAACACAAACTTTCCCTGTATAGGAACTATGACCAATTCCAATGCCTCTTAATATGATATTGCCAACCAGATGAACTCTTATCATATTGGTGGTGCCAGTTGTACCAATAGGCACACCTGCAGTTATAACTACAAGATCACCTTCTTTTATTAAATTAAAAGTACTCGATTTACTAATCGCTTCCATTATCATTTCTTCAATATTATTTGTTTTGTCACATTTTATAGGATAAACTCCCCATATCAGTTTCATTTTTCTAACCATTTTAATATCCGAAGAAACGCCTATTATGAAAGCATTAGGTCTATACTTTGATACCATCTTGGCAGTAAAACCACTTTGTGTAATACTTATTATCGCTGCAGCGTCAAGCTCATGAGAGATCTGAACTGTAGCGTGGCTTATAGCATCAGTAGTAGTTTTTTGATTTAAACCCTTAGATAGAAAAATAGCTTTGTAATCCAAAGACATTTCGGTTTTTAACGCAATTTTAGCCATCATTTCCATAGCCTCTAAAGGATAGTTTCCAGCAGCTGTCTCACCGCTTAACATAACCGCATCTGTCCCATCTAGAATAGCATTTGCCACATCACTAGCCTCTGCCCTAGTAGGGTGTGGATTGTTTATCATAGATTCCAACATTTGGGTAGCTGTAATGACAGGTTTACCTACTTTATTAGCCTTTTTTATTAATTCCTTTTGAATCAAGGGGACATCTTCGTTAGGTATCTCAATTCCCATATCCCCTCTTGCAACCATAATTCCGTCCGCTACCTTAAGTATTTCATCAATATTTTCAATACCAAATTTGTTCTCAATCTTTGCAATAATATCTATATTAGAATTATCTTCTTCTAAAACCCTTCTAATCTCTAAAATATTGGTTGCATTTTGGACAAAGGATGCTGCAATAAAATCCATCTCATGCTCTATGCCAAACTTTATATCGTTTATGTCCTTTTCTGACAAAAACTGCATATCTAAAAATACCCCTGGAACTGCTACCCTTTTATGATCTTTTAATATACCGTTGTTCATGACAGTAGTATAAATATTTTTATCGTCAACACCTTCCACTAAAAGCGAAATAAGACCATCAGAGAGGACAATTACGGTATCCTTTTTTACTTTTTTAACCAAATCAGGATATGTAATTGTTACTCTCTCATCATCTCCCTCAATTTCTTCAGCAGTCAAAATGAATTTTTGACCCTTTTTAAGTTGAGCTGACCCACTTTTAAATTTTCCTACTCGAATTTCTGGTCCCTTTGTGTCAAGCATCAAAGCCACTTCTTTGTTTAATTCCTTTGAAATTTCTCTTACCATTTGAATTCTTCTGAAATGATCCTCATAATCCCCATGTGAGAAGTTTAACCTAGCAATATCCATTCCGTTTTTAACAAAGTTATATAAAATTTCAGGATCGTCAGTACTGGGTCCTAACGTACAAATAATTTTAGTTTTCCTTAACATGTTTCCCCCTTTGGATAAAATTTGTATTCTTTAAATAAGTATTATAACAGTTAATGAACTACTCGAATCACAAATTTCTTAAACTTTCTAATTTAACAAAATAAGGTTCAAATTTATTTAAATTTTTATTTAAAAACAATATAATGTATAATAAATTATCTACAGAAGAAGTCCGTAAAGCTCAGTGATCAAAAAAGCAATAAATTTCATTTTTGAAAAGGTAATAAATATCCCTCTGTTAAATTTTGCGGGAGATAGTTTTCCAATTCTAACTGGCAATATTATTAACAAACTTAGAAAAAGAAAAGATTGGATATTTATTACTGCGTTTTCACCAGATGGAATTCACTTTGCATCTGGTGGATTTGATTCTAATATACTTTTGTGGAATATCTTTAAAGAGAAACCCATCGACAACCTAAGTGGTCATGAAGATTGGATAATTGCACTCACTTTCTCCCACAACGGAAAATACCTTTTATCAGGAAGCAGAGACAGCAACATCATTCTTTGGTCTATTCAAGACAGAAAACCAGTATATAAATTTGAAGGACATCAAAACAGAATTTCCTCACTTGCTTTCTCACAAGATAACACCCTAATTGCATCTGGTGGATACGATTCAACTATAAAAATTTGGGACATTGACTCAGAAAAACCGATAAGCACAATTGATACATCTCCCCTTTGGCCAACATCTATTTGTTTTGCACAGAAAAATAAAAAATTAATTACAGGCTTTAACGACGGGACAATAAACATTTATAGTTTATACGATTATACTCTTATAAGCACTTTAAAGATATTTCAAAACTGGGTAGATTCGATAAAGTGTAGCAAAGACCAAAATCTTTTTTATAGTTCGAATGTTGATGGCTTTATAAAAATTATAGATATAAAAACAAATAAGTTAATTTTTAGTAGAAAAATTCCCTTTAGGCCATCTTTATTTCCATATAATGAAAAAAGCATAAACTTCGTAGATGCTTTATGCGTATATATGATGTTATACGAAAGAAGTCCTGAAAGCTTTCTGAGAAACTTAAGAAACTTTGATAATGGTATTGAAAGTTTCGATTACAAAATATTTATGCAAAACTATAAAGACTTTGCCTTTGATTTTTCAAAAAAAACTGACGCTATAGCCTGTACTGAAAGATCAAATAAAATTTTTATTTTAGACTTCTTTGGTAAAAATCAAATAAAAATTGATACACCGAATTCGTGGATAAAAACTCTCTCTGTATCGGAAGATGACAGCCTGTTAACCGCAGGTGGTTATGATGGAGAAATAAAAATTTTTTCCTTTAAAACTGGTTATTTAATAGGCTCAATAGTTGATCATGCCTCATGGGTTAACTCTTTAGAATTTTCCACTGATAATAAATTAATAGCTGCAGGTTTAGAAGATGGAACTATTTTAATTACAAAAATCAAAGAAATGGAAATCGTTGAAAAATTTAATCTAAATTCTAGCATATTTAAGGTAAACTTTTTTAACAATAACAAATTTATTTTAGCATCTAGTATATACGGTGAACTTTTTAAAATTGATCTAAGCACCAAAAACGTTGAAATTATTCAAAAATTAAAAAATTCATGGTTCTCAAATTTCCTCGCTTTAAATGATGAAACCTTTATTGCAACTTCTGAAAACGGATATATTTATTTAATAAAGGGTGCCAATATTATAAAAAGCAACAAAATTCACGATTCAGAGATTATAATGTTAGAATTGTTAGATAATAATACATTAATTACTGGCTCTTTAGATTCCTTTTTAAAACAAATTAATATAGATGATTTAAGTATTATTTCGGAAAAAAGATTTGATGGTATCCCCTTAGCTTATAACAAGAAAACTGATAAATTATTTGTATCCCATTTTAGGTGTATATCTGTATATAAAAAAACAGATGATTTATATGAACAGAATAACTTTGATCTTGACAAGCCAAAAATAGAATTTCAATTTGACTTTAATTCAAAACAATTTAATATATCGAAAGATTGTAAAAACCTATTTATATTAAAAAAATCTAATGAAATAGAGAAAATATCTTTAAACAATTTTAATGTACTATTCCAATTAAGTTCGCCAATTCCCATCACATCTTTTTTTAACAATTCTAATTCTTCTAAATTAGTAGTTGGCTACAACAATTCTGAAATACGACTTTATGATACTGAAAACAATAAAATTATAAAAAAACTAAAGGGATACGATGGGTCAATATCTACAGTAAGCCTATCAGCAGATGAAAGTTTTATGATAACAGGCTTTGAAGACGGAACACTTGAAATGTGGTTATTTAATGAAGAAAAAAATCTTTGGTGTATAGAAAACAATTCTGAACCTATCAGTGAATTAAATTTTAGCTATAACAATATATTTTTCATATCTAAAGGTAAATACAGCTTGAACGTAGACCTTTGGTCAACTGTTGAAGGAACTAAGCTTGGAACCTTTTCAAATAAAAATTCTTGCCTCAAAAATTTCGAATTTTCTCCTAACTCAGAATCTGTTCTATACCTCAACGATGAAAATCAATTATCTATTTGGTTTATTAAAGAAGGCAAAGAAATAGTAATACCAGAACAAAATTCTGAACTTTCTATAACGTATTTTTCTTATTTTCCAGATTCGTCAAAAGTTGTGGTAACTTATACAGATGGAAGTTTACGTATATTTTCACTAGATGGAAATCTTATAAAAGAAGAAACCAACAAATCAAATCTTGTTACCTATATAACATTCAAAGATAACGATAGTTTCTTTACTTCTCATTTAGATGGAACAATTAGGTTTCATTCATTAGAAAGTTTTGAAAATAAAGAACTTATTCATGCCCACCACTCTTCAATAGACTTTTTGCTTTTTAATTCTGAAGCAAATCTTTTAGCATCTTATTCTACAATTGAAAACATCATAAAAATATGGAGTTTATAAATTTTTTAAAAATTTAATACAAATGTTTATTCTTTGTTGCTGCGATCTTTAAAAACTCCTAATACACCTAAAATTATTAATATCGCACCCAGGATCGTAAATTTATTTATTTCTTCATTCAAAATAATATGTCCTAAAAATAGTGCAAGAACTGGATTTACATAGGCATATGTCATAGATATACTTATAGGTAACAGTTTAACTGCATTTATATAAGCAGTAAAGGCAAGAACGGAACCAAATATTACAAGATACCACAAAGCAATAACTGCATTTAAACCAGGCATCGAGTAGCTTTCATGAAAAGCTAAACTGAGCACGAAAAATCCTATAGAGGCAAATAGGTTCTGATAAAAGCTCATAGTTAGTACTGAGATATTTAGACTATTATTTCTCTGAATAATTGCCCCAATAGCCCAGCACAAGGCTGATAAAAACACTAAAGAATAGGAAAACAAATTTACAAAGGAAAAACTAGAAATTTCAGGAATAAATAAGCAAAATACTCCAAAAAATCCAAGCAATAAGGACAATATAGATCTTATTGAAGGTGTTTTTTTTGTAAAAATTGAGTCCAAAAAAGATGCTAATATAGGTGTAACTCCCAAAATCAGGGCTGTTAGACCAGATGCTGCATTTTGTTCAGCCCACATAATTAGTCCGTTTCCAAAAACCCACATCAACATACTTGTAGAAAATATTATTTTAAATTCAAAAAAATTTATTTTTAAACTTATTCTTCTTATTACAAGAATAAAAAATAAAATCAATGAAGCGAGAAATAGCCTTACTGATCCTAACGTAAAGGGCTCAAAACCACCGGTTACAGCAATTCTTATTGCTAGATAAGTGCTACTCCAAACAATATATACTACAAATAAGTTTAAGAGACCAAAAATAGACATTTTAGATAATTAGACCAATCCTTAAAATATTAAAATTATATTTTTATAACCAAACAGAGATAAGAAAACTAAATAAATAAAAAAACCAAACAAATATATATTATAATCTAATTTGTCCAAAATAAGTCTGACTCAGTAGTTTTACAAGTATTTTTATTGTGTTTAAGCGTCAAAGCTGTGATTAAGTATTTGCACAATATTTGAAGTGCTCCTCACATCGTTTTTTAATATCTTTTAAATACTGTTAAAATGATGTATAAAGTAATAAAATTTGCCTGTAGTAGGGAGGCTTATCATAAAAAAACAAAATCATATGAAGTGCTCAATCTGCAAAGAAAATGCTGTAATAAACCTCAAACGACATAACCTTAAGCTATGTGAAAAACACTTTAAGGAACATATATTGCATCAAACAGAAAGAGTTATAAAACATTTTAATATGTTTAAAAAAAATGATAACATTCTCCTTGCTGTTTCAGGAGGTAAGGACAGCTTAGGACTGTGGCTAATCTTAAAAGAACTTGGATTCAGCGTAAAAGCACTTCATATAATAATGCCCTTTAAAGAATACTCAGAAAAATCATTAGAAAAGGTTAAAAATTGTGCTTTAAAATTAAACGATGAACCAATAATTATTGAAGCAAACAAATATTTAGAAATAGATTTTTTCAAAGCCCTAAAAATATATAAAAAACCAATTTGTTCTTTTTGCGGTAAAGTAAAACGATACATACTTTCTACCTATGCAAATAAGAATTCTTACAATATAATATCTACTGGTCATAATCTAGACGATGAAACAGCATTTTTACTTGGAAATATATTGCACTGGCATACTGAGTACTTGGAAAAACAAAATCCTGTTCTAGAAAGTAACAAATTTATGCCTAAGAAAGTAAAACCTTTGATTCGTATAACTGATGAAGAAATGAAATTATTCGCCGAAATATCAAAAATCGATTATATAGAAGAAAGGTGCCCATACTCAAAACATGCAAAATCGATATTCTACAAGAAAATTTTAAGCGAAATTGAGGCTTATATGCCAGGAACTAAGGCTTTCTTTTATTTGCAATACATTGAAAACATAAAAGGAATGTTATTTAGTAAATCTAGCGAAGAGTTGAAAGAATGTAGAATATGTCACTATCAAACTTACAACGATGATCTTTGTTTTCTGTGTAGAATAAAATCAAAATATTAAGGGTGAAAAATGGATATTAATGACAATGAGATTTTAGAAGTAGTAAACAAAAAGGGTTTTAAAAAGATATTCCAATTTGACAATAAACAGACAATACAACTTCAAGGAGGACATATTTGTCCTGAAGATGTGTTAAATTCAGAAGAAGGAAGCACCCTGACAGCTTCAGATGGTTTAAAATACTATATTTTTAGACCATCCATACATGATTATATAATGTATGGAATAAAAAGACACACTCAAATAGTATATCCAAAAGAGGCTGGTTATATAGTTTTAAAACTTGATGTTAGAAGCGGTAAAGTTGTAGGTGAAGCGGGAACGGGTTCTGGATCTTTAACATTAATCTTTTCAGAACTTGTATCAGAAAAAGGAAAGGTAGTTACTTTTGAAAAGAATTTAGATTTTTTAAATAACGCTAAAAAAAATATTGAAAAATTTAGTAAACTTCAAAATATTATCTTTATAAACGAAGATTTCGGAAACTCAAATTATAAAAACTTTTTCGATGCCTTTTTTATGGATTTAAAAGAACCATGGTTTTATTTTGAAAAGGTATACATTGCGTTAAAAAATGGTGGAAATTTTGGATTAATTGTGCCAACCACCAATCAGATAAACCAATCAATAAATGAACTTGAAGCAAGTAACTTCTTAGTAGACGAAATAGTAGAAATTTTTCACAGAAAGTATAAAATAAATCCAAATAGGCTTAGACCTGAAGATATTATGACAGGACATACTGGTTACCTTATTTTTGCAAGAAAAATAAAATAAAATTCTACTTCAGCAATACTATAGGAGTTTGCTCATCTGCATTTCCGGCAGGGTTATCTTTCATAATATTCTCAATTTCCTTTGAGTCCACGCCCTTTGAACAACCAACAGTCCACGCTACTCCAAGATCATTTGCATCCACAATAGCAACTTTCACGCCACCTAGTGATTCGCTTATTTCTTCTGCAGTTTTATCCGGATCCTTTGGACCCATTACAATTACCTTGTCATATGGTTGAATGGTACCAGCTGTATCATCTATCAAAGCTGATTGCTTGCCACATAATTTATAAAACATTCCCTTTTTACCAAACACCTTAAAAACTGAACCAATTACGAAAGACGCTAGAACTCTCAACAAACCTACTTCATTTATTAGAAGCTGCATTGCAAATGGAGATGCAAGACTTCCAATCTGGGGAAAAAATAAGCATAACCTTTTAGCAAAATAACCTATTTTAATGTAATCTGGATAATAGAAACGACCCTGTGTTATCGCCAAGGGGCTCTCTGCAATTACTACGATCGTATCTTTATCTATCTTATCTTTACAATATTTCTTTATAACCTCAACAATATCATCTTCTGGCCCAAGAAGATGAGTTTTAATTGGTATACGCTTTTTCATAAACCACTGCTCCTCTTAAAGTGTCGTTAGAAAAGTTGAAGTGAAACTTTGATAAATGTAGTGACATATTCCTTCTACCAGAATATTTTATTTGGATCTGTAATTTTCCGTTATTTTTCAAGTCCTCTTTTGGAAGCAAAACTATTATAGGTATCCCGCTTTTCGGATGAACTAGAGAGGTCTTAAAATAATTCTCTTGAGGATATCCAACTGAAACCACATCTAAGATTTTTACCTTTGGTTCTAATAAAATACAACTTACATCATGAATAATAGCTACAACCTCTGACACATTGTCAATTGAAAATGGCAGATAATAATACCTGTCATCTTTAAAAAGATCTATTTGACCACAGTTGTAATTCAATTGTATAGAGGTTTCAGGATTTTTGCGAAATTTAATTTCTAATACCACAAAAAAAATGATAGTTAAAATTATTAGCAGAGCTAGAACAAAGCAAAATATTGTCATCTTTATCCCTCTTTTGTCAAAAGAACTACAGCTTTAGCGTATATACCTTCTTCTTTTCCTACAAATCCTAAGCCTTCAGCTGTTTTCCCCTTGAGATTTATTTTCGTTTTATCAATACTTAAAACATTTGAAATAACAGAAATTATCTCAGCTTTATATGGCCTTATTTTAGGCTTCTCAGCAAAAACTATCATATCTATATTTTGAATTTTAAAGCCTTTACTATAAATAATCGTTGAGACGTTGTGCAATAGAGTCAAACTCGAAATACCCTGATACTTTGGATCTGTATCTGGAAATAAAGTTCCAATGTCATCCATTCCAGCTGCGCCCAACAACGCATCAATTAGAGCGTGAAGTAACACATCAGCATCAGAATGCCCCTTTAAACCTTTATCAAAGGGTATTAGAACTCCACCTAAATATAGTGGTCTTTCTTTGTCAAAAGAATGAATATCTTCTCCTATGCCAATAAAATAATTCCTCTCTCTTTTAGCTTTACTATCTTCATAATTCTCTTTTTCGGATAATCCAAGATCTAGACTTTCTTTCAAAAAACTCTTTGCTAATAAGAGATCATCCGGATATGTGATTTTTATATTAGTTTTATCTCCCGGTATCATATAAGGGTAAAAACCTTGAAATTCCATTAATGAAGACTCGTCAGTAAATACAAGCCGCTTTGCAGTTGCATTTTCAAAAGCACAGATTAAATCCTGCCTTCTAAAAATTTGAGGCGTTTGTGCTAAAAAAATAGAATTTCTATCAAGAGTTTCCTTTATTAAATTATTTTCTACCCTTTTTACAGTATCATTTACACCAAGACAAACTACACAAGAACCTTTTTCCATTGCAGCGTTTATAGCTCTTTTTATAATATCTTCGCTTACAAAAGGTCTTGCAGCATCGTGAACCATAACAAACTCAATATTTTCAGGAACCTTTAAAACTCCTTTTCTTACGCTATCCTGTCTAAATTGTCCCCCAGGGATAACATATTTAACTTTCTCATATTTTTTTAAAAGTTCTCTAATTGTTTGAATATAACTAGACAAACATACTACTACAATTCCTTCAATTCTCTTATTGTTTGAAATTGTTTCCACAGAATATTCAAGCATATATCTATCGCCAATTTTTAAAAGAGGCTTGTAAGATCCAAATCTTTCACCTTTACCTGCTGCTACTATTACAGACCAAACGCTCAAGACAAAATTCTCCCAAATACAATTCTTCCAGATGATGTTTGTAATACACTTGTAATCGTAATATTTACTTGCGAATTTATATAGTTTTTCCCATCTTCAACTACAACCATTGTTCCGTCATCTAAATATCCAACCCCTTGACCTGGAGTCTTGCCCTCTCTAACTATTTGAATAGAAATTTCCTCGCCTGGAAGCACAACAGCCTTCACTGCATTTGCAAGATCGTTTATATTCAAAACCTTTATATTCATTAAGGATGCAACCTGATTTAGATTATAATCGTTTGTAATAATCCTTGAATTTGGAATACCCTGTGCGTATTTTATAAGTTTTTCGTCTACCCCGTTTAATCCCTTATAATCTATTTCATCAATAATAATTGAATTTTTTGCCTCCTCTTTAAAAGAGTTCAAAATTTCCAAAGCCCTTTTTCCCCTTGCTCTTTTCATAGGATCGCTAGAATCAGATAGCTGTTGAACTTCTTTTATTACAAAGGAAGGTATAATTATTCTACCCTCTAAAAATCCTGTTCTCCATATATCTTGAATTCTACCATCAATTATTACACTTGTATCAATTATTTTAGAACCAATACCAACGTGACCATCTTCTTTTAGCATATGTTGCCTATCGCTCATACCTTGAATTAAAGAAGATGCTCTTTGATAAAATTTGGAAAAAAACCTAAAGGTATTTTCTATATCCTTCTTTTTCTTTAACGCTAAATACACTCCTAGAAATCCAAGAACAAAATTGAATAAAAGTGGAACTAATTTTATTATTCCAACCAACGGCAAAAAAGAAAGAGGCCAAGTGATGAGCAAAGAAATAATTAAACCTAATACTAATCCAAGAACTGGTATAAAAATATCAAATAGAGAAAAAGAGGTAATCCGGTTTAGAAAAAATTTCAAATAATTAAAAAGTCTATCCCAAAATATGAAGGCAAGAAAAAAACCTATCAAAGCAAAAAAAAATGGAATTAAATAAAAAGACAAAGTTCCTATAGATTTTTCTTGCCACGGAAAAAGAAAATCAAAAAGCGACATCTTTACTATAGAATATCCTATAATAAAAAATATGAGAGAACAAAAAGCTGACCATCCTAACCTTAAATTCATAAGGCTCACCTCCTCTTTAATTGATGTTACAAAAAAAAATAACTATTTGTGGCTTTTATCTATCTTAACAATAATCTTTGCCATTTTTAGCCAAAAATACTTTGGAAGCAATATGTTAATTTTCTTTTTTTTATCACCCCTCTTTTATATCATAAGAAACTTAAAACCAGATAAGAAAAATTTATTTCTCCTATATTTTAATATCTTTTTGTATTTTTTTATAAGCATTATTTGGTTATCAATATTCGGATTACATATTGTTATTCTAATGTCTTTATACTTATCTTTTTTCTGGTTTTTACCAATCTTAATCTGGAAAAAAATCGAGAAAAATGTACCTAAGAAATTATACACTATTTCTTTGCCACTTTTTTTGACGCTTGCAGAAATTTTAAGAAATTCTGGAACATATGCCTTTGGGCTAGAAAGTCCTGGATATTTTTTAATAGATACCCCATTTATGTATATAGCAAAGCTCATTGGAGTAACAGGACTGACTTTTTTAACATTTTATATAAATATGCTTTTTTCAGATAAAAAAAATATTTTAAAGGCTCTTTACTTTTTATCTATTTTAATCTTTATAGGTACGCTAATAAATTCTATATCTGTAAATAACACCAATAGCTTCAAACAAAAATTTACTATTTTACAAGGAAATTTTAGGCCGATTTTTCAATACGAAGAAAACTATGAAAATCTTATTAATAAACAGTATATAAATTTATTTAATTTAGCTAAAAGTTATCCTGATAGTATAGTAGTAACCCCAGAAGTAATATTTAGAACGTGCTTAAACGAAAATAAGATAATATCTCCGGATCAAACCTCCTTTGTCGGCTCAATTTATTGTAAAAACAATTTGTATTACAACTCTATATACTATCTAAATAAAGAAGAAAGCAAAGTAGTGTACAAAAAAGAACACCTTGTACCCTTCGGAGAGTTTAATCCAATACCGAAAAATTTTAGCTTTCTAGACAAATTCTTGCCGCAGCTAGGAGATTTTGAGAAAGGCAAAACTTCTAAACCATTCAAATATAAAGACCTTCATATAGGATTTTTGATATGCTTCGAGGACACACTGCCACTGTTAATATATAGAAAATTAAAGGATAATCACATAAATCTGTTAATAGTTGCGTCTAATGATGGTTGGTTTAAAAATACCTATGAACCTATAGAGCACCTAAACGTATCCAGATTTAGGGCTATTGAGTTTGGCGTTCCAATAATCAGGGCAGCAAATACTGGCCCCTCTGCCTTTATTAGTTCCAATGGAGACATTATAAAAATACTTCCAGCAGACAAGGTAGGAATTTTATTTGATAACTTCAATATTAAAAAAAACGAAACTCTCTATTCAGAGATCGCATCAAAAGAAGATAAATTTATAATACTTCTATCAACAATTATCTTGACGTTAGCTATCTTTAATATCCTTAGAAAATTCCTTTAGAATTCTTACTACTTCTTCATCCTTCACTTCTCCAAAATCGGCATAAAACTGCCCCACAGCCCAAAATTCTTTCGGCGCCATCAGATAGATAAGAATATCAGCCTCCTTTTTAATCAAGTCAATGGTTTCATAAGGCAATACAGGCACAGCCACCACAATTGATTTTGGTTCAAAAGTTCTTAGCCCTCTAATACTTGCAATAACAGTAGATCCTGTAGCTATTCCATCGTCAACTATAATAATATTTTTGCCTTTATAATCAAATCTTTTTGTCCTATAAAGGCTACTTCTTCTTTCAATCTCTTTCTTTTCCTTTTCTATTATTTTATCAAGATAATCCTTATCAATCCCTAAAAGTTTATATGCTCTGTCGTTTATCACCAAGCCACCATGTTCACCTATAGCCCCTACAGCAAGCTCAGGATTTCCAGGTGCACCTAATTTTCTGGGTATTGTAATGTCCAGATCCCATCCAAAAAACCTGGCAACTTCAGCCCCTACAATTATGCCACCTCTTGGTATTGCTAGAACTATAACGTCTTTCATATCACCCAAAGTTTCTTTTATCTTTTTAGAAAGTAGCTTTGCAGCCTCAAGTCTATCTTTAAACATAATTTATTCCCTTTATATTAATTTTTGCCCCACATTTTGGACATTTATCGCTTTTAAGCTCATTTCTCAATATTTCATATCCGTTCCTTTCTATTAAGAGCTCGCCGCATACTGGGCAATAAGTATTTTCCCTACCTCCTACTAGATTGCCAGTGTAAACAAAATTTAAACCAATTTCCTTCGCTATCCTATAAGCTTCATTTAATTTCTCTATAGGAGTAGGAACTAAGCTTAAAAGCTCATATTGAGGAAAAAATCTGGTAATATGCCATGGCGTATCAGGACCCAATTCGTTTTTAATCCAACTGGCAGTTTCAGTTATCTCTTCAGAAGAGTCGTTGTATCCAGGAACTACATTTGTAACTATCTCAACATGACAATTGTATTTATATTTAGCAGTTTTTATAGCTAATAAAATAGGCTTAATGTCATCTACATTCGCAGCTTCACAATAGTATTTACCTCTTATACCTTTCAGATCTACCCTGTAAGCATCAATATAAGGTGCTATTAAATCAAGTGCCTTCAAAGTAATATATCCATTGGTAACCATTACGGTATAAAGTCCACTCTTTTTAATTATCTTTGCAGAATCCAACACGTATTCTATCCAGATAGTTGGCTCATTGTAAGTCCAGGCTACACCCCTACATGAATATCTTTTTGCTAATTCCAGAAGATACTCAGGAGATATATCTTCTCCACCAGTGGGTTGAGAACAAGCTATCTGCCAATTTTGACACCCTAAGCATCTGAAATTACACCCAAACGTACCAACAGAGAAAACCCTGCTACCAGGAAAAAAGTGAAAAAGTGGTTTTTTTTCTATCGGATCTACAGCAGCAGAAGAAACTAGAGAATAGATTAAAGTTTTTAGTTCTCCAGATATATTTTTTCTTACTCCACAATAACCCGTTTCTCCCTCATATAAAGTGCACAATCTCGGGCAAACAAGACATCTTACTTTATTATTTTCCAGATGTGCATATAAGATAGCATCGTGTACGTTCATTTTACAAAATAAATTTAGACTTATTATTTATTTTCTTTACCATTCGCTTTAAGCTCTTCAGTGTAATACTTGTTAACCTCCTGTTTCTCTTGCTTTAGTTGATTTGCCTCATTCTCAGCATTCGTCGTATCGGTTTCTGATCCACTATTATTTTTAATTTCGTTTTTTTCCTGGATTTCGTTTTTAAATTCATTTTGTATCTCTTTTTTTTCCTGATTTTTTTGAATATTTATTTCCTTAATTTTTTGACCATGATTGTCTTCAAATTTTTCAAGATTATTTTGATTTGGCACATTCGGCATTCCTTTTGAATAGGAAAGCCCGGAAAAAATAAACGCAGTTAATGTGAAAAAGATAAAAAATAAAATGTAGGTTCTCATCACAGATAACCCCACCTTTCTCACTTTGAATATAAATTTATTCTAACACAAATATCTCTATAATTATTATAGCTCAACAACATTTTGATTTGTTTTTGTACGCAAGGTAATGCCAGCAAGTTTTGATAACTTGTCTGATGAAAGTTGCATCTGGTCGGGGCGAGTGGACTTGAACCACCGACCTCTCCCACCCCAAAGGAGTGCGCTACCCCTGCGCTACGCCCCGACAAAGTACTATTATAAATTAAATTAACTGTAGATGCAATAAAAAACTAGTTTAACTTAGAGGTCCAATATTATATTTGATTTATAGCTGTTAACTTCCAGTTAATTGAATCCTCTGAGACAAAGCTCCAAAGCTCATGAAAATCAACTAGTTCATCTTTACCCCTAACAATATTACCATCTCTATCAATATCGTAATCCATCATTGTAGCCTCAATCTTATAGGTTAAATATATAGTTTTATCCTCTACCCAGGCATCTACCAACTCCATTCTCTTAACTGAAATATTCTTTATGATGTTAGTAACATCCCTCTTGTTTAGTTCTTCAATCTGTTTCTGAAAGTTAAGAAATACTTCATCAGAAGTAAAATTTTTCAACATTTCAACATCCTTTTCTGACCACGCCCTTTGAACCTCCAAAAATATATTCTTAAGTTTATGCCTTACATCTTCTTCAGAAAAAGATGGGAACAACTTCTCAATTTCACTTAAACCATTATCAACGTCCATCTTTGCCTGAACTGAACCCAAATCCACTACCTGGGTAGGTTTACTATCTGCAAAATCCTTATCATAATCATATAAATTATTTTGAGACGTTCTTCTTTTCATAAAGAAATTAATCAAATAAATTACCAAAATCAAAATAATTAAAATAAGGAAAAAACCTGCTATCGAACTATTTGGCCCACTAAATCCAAATAAACTACCCAAAATAGAAAATAAAGCCATGCCAGCCAAAGCACCAGCTAAACCGCCGAAAAAGTTCCTCAAAAAGGAGGGTTGATTTTGAGAACTTGATTTCTGATTATAGTTTGGGTTAGTAGGAACTGTAGACTTAGGTGTATTTAGGTTTGGATTTACGTATTTACTTCCTCCCGAATAACTATGTGTTCCTGTGCTGCCAAAACTTTTACCGCCACCAGCTTTGGAAAAGGCAGTTTCTACATTGAATATTAGTGAAACAAAACATAATAAAAGTGATAACATTAAAATTTTTTTAAACAATTTTAACCTCCATTAAATTTTTATTGTATAATCTAAAATATGAAAAGGATGAGAAGGCAAAAAATTACAAGAGCTCATATTACGTACTATTTAATACTTTTTATTCTAGCAACTATAGTATTGTGGCCTGTATATTGGATATGGGCTATACCTCCCTTTTTACCAGCTATTTTAGTTGTAATCTTTGGCCCCTCTTATGAAGAGTTTATCCACACATATAATAAATTTTTTAAAAGAGATAACACAAGAAAAACTTAAATTTCGCTCGCTACATTTACTAGCTTATTAAAAAGCAAAAAACCATAGTTCCTGTTAATCTTATAAGGATGATGAGTTAATATAAAATTCCTTTCCGGATGTGGCATCAACCCTAATATTCTACCAGATCTATCGGTTATACCTGCAATTCCCGCTTTTGAATCGTTTGGATTATATTTATCATAAGTAAAAACAACCTGTTTGTTTTCAAAAATCTTTTCCAAAACATCCGACTTAGCATAAAATCTTCCTTCAGCATGCGCTATTGGTAACTCAATCTCGGTCAATTCTTTCGGAATGAAGATACATCTATTTTCTAAAACCTTTAAATTTACCCATTCACACTGAAATTCTCCAGAAGTGTTATAGGTTAGGGTAACGTTTTGTTTGAAATCTCCATCTTCAAGTCCCGGTAAAATTCCAGTTTTGACTAGTACCTGGAAACCATTGCAGATTCCTACAATTAAAAGTTTTTTATTACTCTCTACAATATCCTTAAAAATTTTCGAAAATTCTACAGCCATAATCTTTCCTGCTGATATATAATCTCCATATGTAAAGCCACCTGGTAAAATTAAGATTCTATAATCATTGAACTTGACTTCTTTTTTGAGAATTTTATTAATGTGGAATAAATCAACATCAGCACCACTGTTTTCTAGCGCTAGCACAGTTTCTGTATCACAGTTTGTACCAGAAGCCCTTAAGATAATGGCTTTGGGTTTTTTACCAAAAGCAACATTCGGAACTGAAAAAGGTGTTCTACTGAAAGAATGAGGGATTTTTTTCTTCAAATAATCTGGCAAAAGCGGACTTCTCCAAGATTCCTTAAGTGCATATATGTTTTCTTTAACTATTGTTTCTCCAGACAAACCCCTTATTGTAAGGTATGGTTCTTCGCAAGTCTTGCCAATTTCAGAAAATACACAACCCTCTAAAATCTCTTCAAATTTTTTTTGGTTTTCAGGTTTAACTTCTACTAAAAATCTGCCGTTTGATTCAGAAAATAAAATAATTTCATCTTTATCTACCGAATCATCACATACAACATTCTTAAGATCAATTCTTGCACCAAAATTTCCTGAAAAACTCATTTCACATATACATACAGCCAAACCACCATCAGAAAGGTCATGGCAAGAGCTTACCAAACCAAGCTCAATAGCCTTCGAAAGTCTTTTCATTAACAAAAGTGAGTCATTTGCCCTAACCCTTGGTACTATCCCATCATAAGAGCCAAACATTATTTTCATAAATTGTGAACTTCCTAACTCATTATAGGTTTTGCCTAACAGATAAACTATATTACCTGAACCTTTAAAATCTGAAGTTATAGTTTTCTCCACGTCCTTAACGATTGCAATAGCAGATATTAATAAAGTAGGTGGAACAGATATTACCTTATCATGATAAGTAAACTCGTTGTAAAGACTATCTTTACCGGATATAAAAGGAACTTCAAATGCTAATGAAAAATCATGACAAGCTTTAACTGACTGATAAAGACTCCAAACATTTTCGGGCTTTTTAGGAGATCCCCAAGCAAAATTGTCCAATATAGCAGCCTGAGTTATATCAGCCCCAACGCATACAAGCTGCCTAAGTGCCTCTTCAATTGCAGAAGCGCTCATCCAATACGGATCCTTTAAACCATAAAAGGGATTAATACCATTTGAAATTGCAAAACCCCTTTTGTCATTCCAAAAGGGTCGTAAAACAGTTGCATCAGAAGGTCCATCTCTATATAATCCCACTAAGGGTTTTATTACGCTCATTCCCTGAACTTCAAAATCATATCCTGAAATAAATTTTTCTTTAGAACAAATATTGTAAGAAGATAACAGTTTATGAAAAGCTTCAGAAAAATTTGTTACTCTTACGTTATAATCTATATTTTGAGGAAGTAAATTTGGCTTCTTTGCCAAGATTTTCTTTCTAGCTTCTTTCCAACCACTAAACAAAAAATCATTAGATAGGTTTGCTACTTCAAAATTTTCGTAATAAAGTTTTAATCTCTTATCATTGGTAAACCTTCCAATAACTGTAGCCTCAACATCTTCAGATTCAAAAATTTTCAATACTTCTTCTATATCCTTTTCGGCAATAGCCAAAACCATTCTTTCCTGAGATTCTGAAATCCATATTTCAAAATAATTTAAACCTTGATACTTCAAAGGAACCTTATCAAGATAGACCTCCACTCCGGTTTCCTCTCCCATTTCTCCCACTGCGCTTGAGAGCCCACCACCGCCACAATCAGTAATTCTTTTTATATATCCCATATCGCGTACTTTTAGTATTGTATCTATGAGTTTTTTCTCAGTAAACGGATCGCCTATTTGAACAGCGCCTGACGAAACTACCTCAGATTCCTCCGAGAGCTCCAAAGATGCAAAATTTACACCGTGTATACCATCTCTACCTGTTCTTCCGCCAACCAACAAAATAAGATCGCCTGATTTCTGCCTACCCTTAAGAGCATACTTCCTTGGTACAATTCCTACAGAACCACAAAAAACTAAAGGATTTCCTAAATAGTCATCATGAAACAAAACTGCCCCATTTACAGTAGGAACGCCAATTCTGTTTCCATAATCCCTAACCCCCCTAAAAACTCCCTCTAAAATTCTTTTTGGATGTAAAGTACCTTTAGGCAGTTCCTCATGTGCAATATCGATATTTCCAAAACAAAATATATCAGTATTCGCAATAGGTTTTGCAGACAGACCCGTCCCCATAATGTCTCTTACTACACCACCAATACCCGTAGCAGCTCCCCCATATGGTTCTAAAGCTGATGGATGATTGTGCGTTTCTACTTTAAAGCATAGACACCAATCGTCATTAAAACTTATAACACCTGAATTGTCATCAAAAACAGAAACCAAATATGGTTTTGTCGATTTCAATTTATCAGTAGCGTCTTTAATTAAAGAAAACATGGGAGGTAAGATCTCTGTATCTAACTCAACCTCAGACTTAAAAGTCTTGTGAATACAGTGCTCAGACCAACTTTGAGCAATAGTTTCCAATTCTACGTCTGTTGGGTCTCTACCTTCATTTACAAAATAATTTTTTATAATTTTCATTTCATTTAAATCAAGGCTTAGGCTTCTTTTTACAGATAACTGTTGCAACTCTTGATCTGTTAAATTTCTTATTGGTATTACAATTTTTTTAAACTTAAATGAAGGCAAATCTAATATGATTTTTTCTTTACCCTTTACAACATGTTGTATTAATTTATTCATCAAAACTTTTTCGCAAATCTTCGAAATATCCTTTTTAGATATTGACTCTCCTGTAAAAATATATCTTTTTGAAGTCCTACAAGCCTTCACATTACTAAATCCAAGAGCTTTTATTCCTCTCTTTATTGGTTCTTCAGCAGGATCCATAACTCCAGGATTAAATGTTATTTCTACATCTTCTCCCTTTTTCTCTTGCTTGCCTAAGAAATAGGTCTCTACTACCGGATCGATCAACAAATTCTTTGCAATATACTCTATCTCATTTTGCTGCAAGTTTCCCTCAATATTATAAACTCTTGCGATCTTAACATCGTGAACGCTTTCTATACCAATCGATACAATTTGCCGCAGCACACCTTCTGCTTCTGCATCAAATACTCCATCCTTAAACCAAACCTCAACTCTATACAAGGATTAACCCCCTAAAGTTTTTAATAAAATTGTAAAAAATAACATTTCATTTTCTACTTTATAACCACACATATGTTTATTTTAACATTTTAACAGAACAAACAACAAAGCGCTCAATTCCGGACAAATCCTTGAAAATAGAACAGACAAATCCTTTGGCTTCACCTATCTCAACAACCTCATGCGCTTGATTAAATCCCACCTCAAATATGCAACTTCCCTCAGAATTCAAATAGTTTTTTGCTTTTAATAAGATCTTTTCATAAAATAATAAACCTTTGTTTTCGGTAAAAAGAGCAATTTTAGGTTCAAAATAAATTTCTTCGCTAATCAAAGAAAGCTTTGTATTATTTAAGTCAATATATGGAGGATTAGAAATTATAATGTCAAATTTCATAATCTCTTTAGGAAATAGATCAGCACGTTCAAAGAATACTCTATTTTCTAAATTATTTTGTTTTGCGTTCTCTTTAGCAACTTCTATTGCTTTTTCAGAAATATCTGTAGCAAAACAAATAGAATCTTTAATTTCTTTTACTAAAGATAAGGCAATTGCACCAGAACCTGTGCCTATATCCAGAAATAATCTTGCCTGAGGAAAGAATTTTTTTACTATATCAATTATTTCTTCTGTTTCATTTCGAGGTATTAGAACACTTTCATTAACTTTTAATTTCAAAAGCCTAAATTGTTTATAACCCATAATGTATTCAAGGGGCTTATTTTTTAACCTTAATTCTACAGCTTCATAAACTAAATTTAACTTATCTATATCAACTTCTATATCATCAAGCAGGTAAAAATCTTTCATCTCTATAGATAAAAAGTGTGAAAGGATGATTCTTGCTTCTTGCAGCGGATTGCTAGCTCTTTTTTTTAACAATCTTGAAATTTCCTTTGCTACTTGCGTTAAATTGATCTTTTTCTTTTTTACAAACTTTTCATTCATGTTATAATCATTTTAAACCAAAAATAAAAATCTGTGGAGGATCAACTAGTATGCCAAAGCCCTATAAAAGAAGAAAGCGACTTCTCTCTGATGAAGTTTACGAAAAATTAAAAAAATACATATTTCTTGGAAAAATAAAAGTTGGAGAACTTGAAACAGAACGAGGACTTGCTGAAAGATTTAACATGAGCCGAACACCAATAAGAGAAGCTATTTTGCGATTAGAAAAGGAGGGCTTGGTAACTGTAATTCCACGAGAAGGCATATTAATTGGTAGTTTGAATAGATTTGATTTAAAAGAAATCTTTGAAATTAGAAGGCTTTTAGAAAACTTTTCAGCAGAAAAATTAGCAAGAATAAAATCAGATTTAGATTTGAACAAGCTCGAGAAAATAATAATAAATTCAAGAAAGAAGATAATAAAGAAAAATTATGTCGGATTTGTTGATCTGGACAGAGAATTTCATAGCACTATTGCAAGCCTTACTAAAAATAGATATATTTTAAGGTTTTTAGAGGATATTAGAGACGTTATGAACCTATCCGGAATAAAGGCTCTAACAAAATCCTGGGATTATGAACAAGTTATAAAAGAGCATACTGACATATTAGATGCTATAAAGAAAAAGGATCCCATATCTGCAAAAAAAGCAATGGATAGGCACTTAATTAACACTTTTAAAGCAATGATTAAGATTTTGCCAAAGGTAGAAGATTAATCCTTAATCAAAGTACTTCGCTAAGTACTTCTGTTAACCCTTCAGTCAAATTTAGTTTTGTAATTTCTTCCTTTGAAAAAAAGCGTGCATCGCACGCATCGTCATTTGCCTTTAAAAAACCAGCAGAGTATCTCAACAGATACAGCAAAATTACATAATGATAACCTATTTTATCTTCTTGAAGATCAATCTTCTCATAAACAGTAAGAAGTTTTACAACTTCGACAATAAGCGATGTTTCTTCAAAAAATTCCCTTTTAATCGCTTCACTAAGTTTCTCTCCTTTTTCCACCACTCCACCTGGCAATGACCACCGCCCAATTGAAGGAGGACTCTTTCTCTTAACCAGAAGCACTTTATCTTCTTTCAACAACAAACCGCTAACAGCAAGGATAGGAAATGGATATTTTCTTCTATCCATATTCAAAACTTCATAGGTCTTAATCTGGATGATATAAACATGCCAATCTCAAAAAGTATCATCAAAGGAATAAACATAACGCCCTGAGAAAGAAGATCTGGAGGACTTATAAAACCAATAAACAAAAAAATTAAAATATAAAAAAATTTTCTTACTCTTTTTAAAGTTTGATAAGAAACAATGTCTAATAATACCAACAAAGACAAAACTAAGGGTAATTGAAACATAAGACCAAAAAAGACTATAGTTAAAAAATAAAATGAAATAAACTTAGAAACTGCAAGTTTTGGAATAGCAAAACTTGTGGTATGAAATACAAAAAAGTGTAAAACAAAAGGCAAAATTACCTTCACAGAAAAAAATGCACCAATAAAAAACAATAGAACAATTACAGGCATCCATCGCTTTACAAACTTCTGTTCATTTTCATAAAGACCAGGAGCAAGAAACCACCATACGCTATAAAATATGATAGGTGACATAATTATAAAGCCTAGTATCATAGAGAGCTTTAAGTCAGTAGTAAACATTTCAAGCGGGGAAAAATAAACAAGAGTCCCATTTGGAAGATTTGAGCTAATAAAGGCTAAAACTTTATCCTTAAAGAACCAGGCTATTATTATTCCCAAAAACCATGAGCCCAAACCAATTATCAAGGTTTTTCTTAGATCGCTAAGATGTTCTATTAAACTCATCTCTTTTTCGTTCATAGCTTAACTGAGAACACCTCCTTATAAACAGGACCTTCGGGTAACAGTATGCTTTGGAATAAACTAATCTTATCTAAAACAGACTCTGTTCTCTTCTTCCCTTGAAAAGAAATAGGAAAAACATCATTACCTATTAACGGCTCTTTAAATCTAACCAACGTTAAATGGGGTTTGAATTTTCTCTTCTCCATGCTAAAGCCCAAATCACCCATTTTAAGATCAATATTTTTAAAAATGTTTTCAAATTTACTGTCTTTTTCATAAATTTTCAGGTAAGCAAGTTTTGGATCTCGCCTTGATGGAATATAACCAATTTCATTTGACAAGAAAAAATTGAATTGTTTAATGCCGTCAAGCGATTCAAAAAGTTTTTCTGAAATCAGCTGAACATCCAGCCTCGTTTCTCCTAAAAATTTAAAAGTAATATGATAATTTCTGTAGTCAACAATTTTATGTTTTTTAAAAATTTCACAATTTACTACATTAAGATATATTTCTTGAGCATCCTTATGATGAACTTTATAAGCAATAAACAATCTCATACCTTGCTAATAACTCCTAGAAAATTTGCCAAAGCAAATGAAGATGTTCTTTTTTGAATAAATCTCCTATCCCCCTTAAAAACCTTTTCAAAGGAGTACGCCTTATCTCCCACAATAGATATGTATGATTGACCAACCCTATCTCCTTCAGGTCCTGCATAACAAACTACACCAATAGACCAATCACTTTGAAAGATCTCTTTTGATGCCCTAGCAATAGAAAGTGCAGCCTCAGGCGAAACAGGATCTCCAGAGAAACCACATAATTTCTTCTTTGAATCACTACTATAAGTAACAATAGTCCCCAAGTAAACACTGCTTATTCCCTTTACAGCAGCAAGTCTAGACGATAGCAAACCTCCAGTGCATGACTCTGCAACGCTTAAAGTTTGATTTTTCTTTTTAAGAATTTTATATATTTCTGTCTCAAAATTTGAACGTGTAACTCCAGAATAATAAAGAGAATCTCTAAAAATCTCCTTTAATCTTTTGTCCCAATATCTAGCTTTTTTATCAGAATTAGTTTTTAAAATAAGTAACACTTCGCTATCTAAACCCAATATTGTTAGTAAAACTTCATAGTCATTTAATAATTCAGGTGGAAGTTGTTTTTCAACAGATCTCTCAAATCTTAACAACAAATGATAGAAATATATGTATAAACTATCTTTAGTTTCTAAAAAGAGTTTTTCTAAAATTTCACCAAGCAAATAATCAAATTCTGCTGGAACTCCAGGAAGAAGTATTATTTTTTTATCATTAAAATTGACTATTAAACCTGGAGCAAGACCAACTTTATTTTGAAAAACTTGTGAACCCTTAATAGTGTATGCCATCTTTTCAGGCAAATCTAAATTTTTTTCAAGAGGTAATTTTGTAAAATTCGAAACAGCTTCCCTCGTAATATCATCAAACGTATTGCCCAGACCACCAGAAACAAAAATATAATCGTAATATTCACAAAGATATTGAACTTGCGCTGAAATTACGGCAAGATCGTCTGGAACTACAATAATCGTCTCTATTTCATGTCCATAGTTTTCAAGTTTCGAAGAAAGAATACTTGAATTCGTTTCTGAAATTGCACCAGCTGTCAACTCTGAACCTACACACAAAAGTGCAACTTTCACTGTATTATTTCTCCCTCTAATTTAAATCCATTATTTTTAGTAACCAATATTCTAACAAAGTCACCAATTTCTACGCTCTTATTGCCTTTAAATCTTATACATGAATCAATATCTGGAGCCTCCATAAAACTTCTTCCAACATTATACCTATTAAGATCGTTTTCAACTAAAACTATAAAACTCTTTCCTATTAAACTTTTACGCCACTTTAAAGTAATATCCTGTTGAATATCTCTCGCAATTTTTAACCTTCTTCTCTTTTCAGAATAACTTACTTGGTTATCTAAATAATACGAAGCAGTGTCCTCTTCCCGTGAGTATGAAAAGAAACCAGCCCAATTGAGATTCGCTTTTTGAAGAAATTTAATTAGTTTATAAAATTCAGCCTCATCTTCTCCAGGATGACCTATTATAAATGTAGATCTTATTACAGAATCTGGAATAATATCTCTTATTCTATCTATAAGTCTCAAAAACTTATCGCTATCAGAATTTCTTTTCATAAGACTTAAAACCTTTTCGCCAGCATGCTGTAACGGAATGTCAAAATAAGGTAAGATCTTTCCTGATTTTGAAATAAATTTTATTATATCTTCATTTAGAAGATCTGGATAAAGATAGAGCAATCTGATCCAATTAATTTCTTCAATATTTTCAAGATCTTCTAATAGCTTCAGTAAAGAATCTCCCCTATCTAACCCATAATAAGTAACGTCCTGTGCAACTAGCACGATCTCCTTTTTCCCTTTTTGAGCAAGATCTCTTGCCTGATTTATTAAAAATTTTCTATCATAACTAAAATAGCTACCTCTAATCTTTGGAATTAAACAATAAGAGCATTTACGTGAACATCCCTCTGCAATTTTAAGATATTCAAAAGGTCTTTCAGAAAAAAAGGTTCTTTTGCTATCAGTAAAACAAACTTCATTTTCAAAATTGTAATAAACTTTATTGTTATCCAAAAAATCAAAAATTCTTTCATTAAAATCTCTTCCTGGCTCTAAAAAAGCGCTAACTTCAGGAAATAGTTCAATAAGAGAAGCTTTATATAATGAAACCAAACAACCACCAACAATAATTTTATATTTAAAACTCTCTTTATTTAAACCGAATTCTAAAATTGTTGAAATAGCTTCTTGTCTTGCTTTTTTAACAAAAGAACAGGTATTTATAAAAATATAATCAGCTAAATTTAAATCAAACGTTAAAAAACATCCATAACTCTCAAATTTACCTAATACATACTGTAAATCTACTTCATTTTTTGGACATCCTAAAGAAACTGGTAAAATATATCTTTTTCTCTTCATTCGGTTAGTTCTACAACTTCTCCTACATTTCCTGCTTTAAACCAGTTTTTCCCATCCTTCGAAATTTCAACTCCACCTGCATTACCTAACTTTATGTCAAGAGTGTCATTGGTGCTAAACACCTTCTCTTCACCAGGATTTATAATACCCTCAAACAGAATTTTATTTTGTGTCTGATCTTTAACTAATACCCAAGATTTGCCAGTAAATTTCATATAAATAATCTTTTGAGAATTATTATTAGGTTCATTATTTGTAGGTTCTTGTGTAACAACCTTATTAGGCAATTTACTTACAATTGGACTTTTTTTAGTAACTATCTGATGAATAAAGTATATCGACATTATAAAAACTAAAACTATTAAAACAAAAGTTATTATGTACCTAATTGATTTAATTTTTCTTTCCTTTAATATTTTTTCTCTTTTTTCTTTTGATTTTGATAAAATATCAGTTTCATGAACAACAACATCCTTTTTTTCCTGAACAAACTCATCAAAAGATTTTAAGAGTATATCTGGATCTACATCTAGCTCCCTAGCAACAATTTTTATATAGCCTTTAGAAATCGAATAAGGTGGAAATTTTTCTTTCTCTCCCTTTTCAAATATCTTTAAATAGTAGGAAAATATTTTAGATTGTTCAGCCAACTCTTCAATAGACATATTCCTTTGTTCTCTCATGTTCCTAAGCAATTCTGGAAAATCTAAATGATTTGACATATTTAGCTCCTCAAATTTAGATCTTCAATAGGTGGCAATTCTTCCAAAGAGTTCAAACCAAAAAAGTCAAAAAACTTGTTACTTACACCAAAAAGGGGTTGTTTTATAGGAGCATTATTAAATGATACAATTTTAATAAAGCCATCTTCGAATAGCCTCATAACTTGTTTTTCGCTTCTAAGTCCTCTTATTTTTGATACACCGCTCGCACTTATTGGCTGATTGTATGCAATTATAGCTAAAACCTCCAACATAGATTTAGATAATCTTTCTTTCTCCTTATCGTATAAAATAAACTCCTTAAACTCTGGTTTAACGCCAAAAAAATATCCTTTTGAATTACAGTATATCTTAAAACTTCTTTCCTTGTAATCATCATTTAACTGTGCTATTAAATTTTTAACTTCATTCGGTTCTATTTCCAATAATTTCGAGATATTTTCTACTTTAGTAGGTTTTATATTCAAAAAAATTATAGCTTCAATAATTTTCTTATAATCTTTCATCTTTAAAAATAATAAAATTATTCTTCTGTTTCAAGTCTATAATATTATTTCTATAAAGTTCAAGAAACGCTAAAAAAAACCCTACCCTCTCTTCAAATCTCAATAAAAATAAATCAAATTGATTAAACCCCTTAAAAATTAAAGCCTTCACTTCATCAATAAAACAACTTAAAGGAATATATTTTTTTATATTATACTTTCTAGCACTATTTTTCTCTATCCTATCTATGAATTTTATCATAATTTTCTTTAGAACTTCAGGTTTGTAAGAGATTCCATCATTTTTATATTTCCTTTGGAGTGGTAAATTAGCCCTTAATGATAAAAACCAGTCTGACACCCAATTCCAACTGTTATTATTACTAGTATTAATTTTTACTAAGTCTCGCCCTGATTTATCGTTTTTAAGAAATACATTATCCAATCCCTCAAAAATGAATTTGATTTCACTGATTATTTGATATGGATTTTCAAAATTTTTCTCTTCTACAATTCCTCTTATTCTTTCTATCTGATACAATAGGTCATCTAAATATGAAATATTGATATGATCTATTAACATTTTTATATTGGGTAATTTAATTTCATAGCGTCGTAAACTTCTCTTATTGTGCTTCTGCAATAATCAGATGCGTTTTTAGATCCTGTTTTTAAAATATCCCAAAGGATATCTTTATTCAATAAATAAAAATTCCTTTGATTTCTAATTGGTTCTATTAGATCGTTTATCTTTTTTGCAAGCTGTTTTTTACAATCTACACAACCTATCTGAGCTTTTTCGCATCTTTCCCTCACTTCTGTAAGTTCAGATTTAAACAAAATTCCATAATAAGAAAATACATTACAAACATCAGGATGTCCGGGATCTGTTCTTTTAATTCTCTCAGGATCAGTAATCATTGAAGTGACCTTTTCATTTACACTTTTTTCATCATCTTTCAGATATATCGCATTATTGTAAGATTTACTCATCTTTCTACCATCTACCCCTAATAACTTTGGGAACTCAGCTAGCAGTGCTTCAGGTTCTGGAAATATTTCTTTATAATAAAAGTTGAACCTTCTTGCAATTTCCCTCGTCATTTCAAGATGGGGAACCTGATCTATACCAACGGGAACCTTTTTAGACTTGTAAATTAATATATCTGCTGCCATAAGAACTGGATATCCAAGATGTCCATATGTAAGCTGATCTTCGATACCAAGCTCCCTTGCCTGTTCTTTTACCGTAGGATTCCGTTCAAGCCACGAAACAGGAGTTAGCATAGAAAGCACCATATGTAAGTGAATATGTTCTGGAACTAAAGATTGTAAAATAATGGTAGACTTTTTCGGATCTATTCCACAAGCCAACCATTCTGCAAGCATCTCTTCAATATAAGCCTTTAAATCAGCTGAATTTTGCCATTTTGTAGTCAAGGCATGCCAATCAACTATGCCAAAAAAGCATTTATATTGTTCCTGCAGAACTTTCCAATTTTCTAAAACCCCTAAATAATGTCCTATGTGCAAACTCCCTGTAGGTCTCATTCCACTAAAAATCGTTTCTCTCAAAATAAAACCTCCTCTTTATCCTTTTTATCCTTCTAACTTTTTTAAAAACATTACATCTGCCGATTTAGTATGATGTCTTCTTACAATATCTACTATCTCATCAGAAAAACCTTCTGACTTTAATATATCTGATCCTAGCAAAGCATGATCGAAGTAAACTTTATCATTTTTGAAAAAGGTAAACCTCAAAGATCTTAAAATTCTTTTAATTAGCGATGGCCTTTCAAACCTTTTACCAATGTCATGAAAAATTATAACTCTTTTCTGCACATAAATTAATTTATCATCATCAGTATCAGGTTTATAATCCCTTAACAAGAGAAAAGAATGAATTCTATCTTCCCTTGGCATAGAAAAGAATAAATCTCTTTCTTTCTTATTCAATTCACTCAACAGGATACCATAAGATGGCTCTTTGAACGAATAAAGAACTGTATAAAAAAATCTTCTAATATCAAGAAGAAACTTTTTCAAACTTATGCAAAAACCATTAAATTAAATATAAATTGTACAATCGGTATTAAAATTTTTGCTCCACCAAGCAGAAGGAATATTATAAGAACAAATTGACCATAATATTCATACATTTCAATCGTTCGCCTTATTTCGTATGGGAAAAATTTTCTAAAAACTGTATAACCATCTAGAGGTGGAATAGGTATCAAATTAAAAACTCCTAAACTAATATTTAAAAAAATAAGCAATTGAAAAAAGGCCACAAGAGGATCATATACCGAAATAAACTGATAAAAACCAATTAAAATCCGTGCAGCAATTAAAGCCAGACCAAAGTTAGCTAAAGAACCAGCCAGAGCAGTCATTTCCATTGCACCCTTTTTTCTCGATAAAATATTATAATTGACAGGAACAGGTTTAGCCCAACCAAATCTTATAAGTAAAAGCGCTATAAAGCCCAATGGATCTATATGAGCTACAGGATTAAGTGTCAACCTACCATTTATTTTTGGAGTGTAATCACCATATTTGTATGCTACATAAGCGTGCGCAAATTCATGTATAGTTAGAGCTATTATTACTGCAGGTATAGCTAAAATTATCCCAACAATATCAAACATAAATCACCTCAACCCTTTTTAGTTATGAAATTATTAACGAAATTAACTTCATCCTCATATGTGCTAATATGACCAAGAAATCTTTCTTTCTTTAAATTTCTTAGTATTTCTCCAATTAGAGCCGGTTTAATATCACCCCTATTTGAAAGCTCTTCTCCTTTAGTTATTGGTTTGAAAATATCTTTATTCTTTTCAAACCATGAAATATAATCACTTAATGGCTTTTCTTCCAAAATTTTTAAAAAGCAAAAAATTTCTTTAGGAATTTGTTCTAATGCTTCAAATAGCTCAAAATCTTTCATAATATTCATACTCTTTCTTCTTGAAAATTTAATTAAAAAATTCTTAATTTTTTCGATATATAGAACTTCTTTTTTAGTAAACCTCCATTTTCTTCTAAAAAATCTGTCTTCAGATTTAAGTATATTATATATTATTGGTAAAATGCATAAAAACCACCATTCTTTCAAATTACATCCATAACCTTCAGTTTTAAGACATAAAAAATATTCTTTCAATTTAGATAAGTTAAAACTAAAGAGAATTTTAGGATGAATTAATTTAAAAACGTTTAATTCTTTCATTCGCATTATGATTAACTCTGGAGAACAATCTAGCGAAAACAATAATTTTAATTCTTCTTTTAAAACGTCAAAAGATATTACGTTAAATAGTTTTAATTCCATAGCATTTTTAATAAGTTCTTCATCAGCCTTATCGATTTTAAATCCAAGTTGAAATTCGAATCTAATTGCTCTTATAACTCTAGTCGGATCTTCCACATAACTAAGTGGATGCAAGACTCTAATTCTTTTTATTTTTAAATCTTCATATCCCCCGAAGAAGTCAATCATTTTACCATAAGAATCACCATTTAGAGAAACAGCAAGGGTATTAATAGAGAAATCTCTCCTATATAAATCATTGTGTAAATCTGAGTATTCAACTAATGGTTTTGCAGCTGGAAAATTGTAAAATTCTGTTCTTGCAGAAGCAAAATCAAGTTTTATATCTTTATCCTTAATAGTTGCAGTTTTAAATTTTTCATAAGAAAAAAATTTTCCATTAATATATTTATTAACTTCTTCTGCAAGTTTTGTAGCATCCCCTTCGACCACTATATCCATATCGTTAGAACGAATATTCAACAATAAATCCCTTACGCATCCTCCAACTAAAAAAGATTTTAAAGAAAGTTTATCAGAAACATCAGAAATAATCTTTAAACAATCCTTTACCTTCTGATCTAATCTTGTATTTAAATCCAAGATAACCCTTTTAGTTGAAAATTCTTTAGTCTTTTTTACATTTAAGCCATGCCAAACTCTTAAAATATCTGTCCTTGTTATTAATCCAATTAATTTACCTTTATCATTAACCACAGGAAGTCTTCCTATTTCCTTTTCAATCATTAGCTTCTGTGCTTCATCAAGAGAAGCATCCTGGTTTATTGTTATTACATTTCTTGACATTATCCTTTGTACTTCAATCTGTCCCAATTTATGTTGTGTAGCCTTATCTATATCTTTTCTTGAAAGAACTCCTACTATCTCATCTCCCTTTAAAATTGGAACACCAGAATGGCCATATCTTAATAAGATCTTTCTAGCTTCTTCAACAGAAGTGTCAGGAGAAAGTACCCTTACAGGAGAAGTCATTACATCTTTAACTCTTACCTTTGGCTTACATTCCTTTTGAATAGCGATGCGCAGTTTTTCTAAAAATTCGACAAATGATTCTTTGAGCCTAAAGGTAGCAGCTGCTGCCTCGTTGTGTCCGCCGCCACCAAATCTCTCTAAAACTTTTCTGACATTTAAATAATCTCCTAATCCTCTTGCTATTATATGGATTGTATCTTTAACTTTTAAAACTGCAAATACGTTCTCACATTCTATTAAATCTCTAAGTTTGTGAACTACAAGAGCTGCATCTTCAACTTCTGTATCTAATTCAGCATACGTTAAAACGTATTCAACACCATTATAAAATTCTTTTGAGCTATTATCCAAAAAGAATTCAAGCAATTGTCTTTGAGAAGGATTCATTCCTGATTCCAAAAATCTAGATACCACCATTAAATTTGCTCCATTTTGTATTAAATCAGCAACTGCATTTGCATCTCTATAAGTTGTAGAAGTATATAATAGTCTCCCTGTATCCTCATAAATGCCTAAAAGCATTAACGTAGCCTCTATCTCGGAATATTTAACCCCCATTTTTTTTATCTCTTCCCAAACCAAAGTTACAGTCGAACCCACACTAGTGTCAGGATATCTCATAATTTTAAAATTAGGGGGAAAATAACCTAAAGAGTGATGATCAAAAATATACACTTCAAGTTCCCTATCCTTCGGCAAAGAACCAAAAAAAGACCCAATTCGTTGTGGACTTGAGGTATCAGCAAAAACCAAAAAATCAATTTCTTCAAAAGAGATATCATCATACTTAACAAAAGGAAAAATATATTCATACAAGTGCAAAAAAGCTTCAACTTGAAATTCAACTCTTTCTGGCATTACAACCTTTGCATTAAAGATCTTTTGTAATATAAAAGCAGAAGCAATTCCATCAAAATCAGAATTGTTATGAGTGAAAATAAGTCCTTTTTTCATAAAATTCTTGAATCCAAAATCAACTTTCTTTTAGGACAAGCAACATCTTTAATATTTATCAAACTAATCAAATCAAAATCCTTTGAGCATAGATTTTCCCTTCCATAAACGTACGCAAGAACATCACCCTTCTCGACCTTATCCCCAATGGAAACCATAATAGACATTCCTCCATCTAAATTATCAGATAAATAATGTCCTAACCAGCCAATTTTTTTTACATTCATGCTTTGGACATAACCTGATTTGATTGATAAAATCTCAGTTTTTTCAAGCCCATCAAGAAGACGATCAGGTTTTTCAACATACTTTGGATCTCCACCCTGATTTTTTATCCATTCAATAGCTTTTGGAACCACTTTATCTTCATTAAATAAATTTTGATAAATTTTTGAAATTTTATCTTCATCAAACAAATTATGATAAGCTTTATAAGAATTAGCAAATATGTTATAAATAAGATTATCAAGAGAGGATGGCTTTCTGTTATGTAAAAAACTTAAAGCTTCCCACAACTCTAATCTATTTCCCACACATTTAGCTAATGGTTGATTCATATCTGAAATTATATAAGAGACCTTTTTATTAAATTTTTTCATAATAGCGCAAATATCCTCTGCAAATGCTTTAGAAGCGTTAAAATCTGAAAACAATGAACCTTCTCCGGATTTGATATCAAAAATAATAAAATTGGATCCAACAGCTAACTTTTTGCTTGCTATACTGCTCAGAATTAGCTGGCTTGATTCTACTGTAGAAGTATGATTTCTAATCCTATAAAAAATACCTTCAACAGGAGCAATCTCATCAGTTTGAGAAATAAGTCCTATACCAATTTTTTCAACCTGTTTGACGAAATCCGACATAGAAAGTTTTACATTATACCCAGGGATCAGCTCTATCTTTTCTATTGTGCCCCCAGTATATCCAAGTCTTCTTCCAGCCATCTTCGGAACAAGAAAACCATATGCAGAAAGAACTGGTAAAAGTGCTATAGTGGTTTTGTCGCCCACTCCCCCCGTACTATGCTTGTCTACGCTCATCGACCCCTTCCAAGACAAAACATGTCCAGAATTCGCAAGTTCTTGGGTTAAGTATAATACTTCTTCATTGCTTAAACCATTTATAAAGCAAGCCATAAGAAAGGCTGCAATCTGCGAGTCATCAACTAATCTATCTTTTACTGATCTAACAAAAAAAGCAATATCATCTTTTGAAAGAGCTAATTTATCTCTTTTTGTAGAAATAATTTTTAAAATGTCATTGATTGGCATTTACGTTATTTCCGTTATTAGGCAAAAAACCCCATATATGAGAATCATCCTTTAGACTTGCGTAAAAAAGAGTATTTTTCGGAATCTCCACATCCCGACCAGGCACAAAAAACCCAGTTATTAAACCAACAGGTCCAAGTATTACTAATCCAGCAGCAGATACTCCAACTGTTAATGGCAAACTTTTATTTTTCTCAATAGCTTCTTTAGAAATAACCAGAGGCCTATTTATTCCATCTGCACAAGTAACAAATCTAAATTCCACTTTTAGTTTCCCATCACCACCAAGATAATGCTTCGCCCTTTCTGCTTCCACTACTCTTAATTCCCCGTAAGAACCCTTGGGTATGATTATTGCACCTTTCTCAGTCACAGTTTCATCCACAGCCAAGGGTATGATATCTCCTGCTACGCTATCTTTACTACTTATTGTTTTTAATATTCTAAATCTTATAAGTTTTCCAGCGTCAACAGAAACGTTAACCTGCTTTACATTACCACTTAATAAAGTTTTGTTTAATCTATCTAATCTATCAGTTAAACTATAAGAATCATAACTAGTGCCATAAACCTTCTTCTCCAATTTAGAAATCCTATCAAGAATAGGACCTGAACTTACTTCATTAGAGTAGGAATATTCAAGAGCATTCATATCTAACGCAATACCAGCTCTCTTATCCGTAGATTCAAAAACTGCATCGTAAATTCTGTTTACCCTATCATCCAGAGAGTCTGAGTAATCCCTTTGTCCCCAAATTGTATACTCCAAATTTGATACTCTATCAGTAAGAGAGCCACTAGCAATAGAACCATATAAAGCGACTTCTATCTGGGTTATTTTATCTGGCATACTTGTGTTTTGCCCAAAAGCAAAATTTACATTAAAAATAAGTAAAATAAACGAAACTAAACTAAGAAAGCAAATTCTTTTTAAGTATTTCTCGAATATGAGTATGCTTAACCCCACTGTTCAGCTCCTCTCTAAGAAAATTATTTACCACTTTAATATAAGTACCTCTCATACCAAGCGAGTGGACATCTATAACTCCTGCGCTCTCAATCTTTTTAAGAGCGTTAACTATCACAGACCTTGTAATACCTGAATTTTTTGCAATTTTGCTTGTAACTAGAACACCTTCATTCTGATCGCCCAATTCAGACATAACCGATTCAACAGCTTCTCTTTCAGATAAAGAAAGCGAAGCAAGCGCAACTTGAACAGTTGTCCTTTTCCTTATTGCTTCCTCCCTTTCTTTGCTTGAAAGTCTAATTTTCTCCATTCCTATTACTGCAGAAGCATGTTCGAGAATAATAATGTCCTCAGTAGAGAATTCCTTTACAAATCTCGAAGCAAGCAAAGTTCCCAATCTTTCGGTATGAGATATAACAGGTATCCAGGTATAAAATTTATTGCAATATACACACGATACTCCATTAAGAAAGATACAATCACTCCCCTTTTGTGGTTGATTTATTACTGGCTCAGAAGAAAGAAGCATTTTAGAATTTAGATACTCTGGTATTCTATTGGCTTTAATAATAAGCTCATCTCTTGCCTGACATTCAAAACCAGAAAGAATTGCATATCCAGATAAGCTTCCATTTTTACTAACTATATAAATAGAACTTTCAAGCATTTCAGATAAAAAGGCTGCAATAGTAAAAAAATCAATTGACTTTGAAGTATTTAGAAAATACCCAAATTTTCTAATCTTAAACAAAAGCTCTTCCAGGATATTCACCCCCTTTTATTTTATTTTTCAAACTATTCTAAATATTTTAGTTAAATTGTATAACAATTTTAATTATTTTAAAAGATACCTAAGTTCTTTATTTTTTCTAATAAAGATATGTTAGTAAGGTCCCAATGAAGTGGAGTAATAGATACATACTTTCTTTTTATTGCATTTATGTCTGAATCGATATCTGAACTAGTTTCGTCTGGAACTCCATAAAGCCAATAATATTTCTCACCTTTCGGGTCTACTCTTGTTTCAATTAAATTTTTGTAATTCCTTAGCTGTAAACTAACAAGTTTAAACCCTTTTATTTCCTCTTCTAAACAGTCAGGTACATTTACATTAAATATTACGCCGGGCTCGAGAATCTTTTCAACTGAGTTTATAAATCTTGAAGTCAAATTTGCAGAAAGGGTGTAATCAATCTTCTTTTCGAAGCTAACGTTCGAAACAGCTATAGAAGGAATTCCCAAAAAGGCTCCTTCCATTGCGGCAGCCACAGTCCCAGAATAAAGAACATCTGTCCCAAGATTAGCCCCTCTGTTTATACCAGAGATTAACAGATCTGGTCTTTTTGATAAAAGGACATATACCCCCAACTTTACACAATCACTCGGTGTTCCATTGGTTTCCCAAGCTTTTTTTGCACCATATATCTCAACCTCTTTAGCTCTAAGGGGTTTGTGGAGAGTAAGTGAATGACTTGTAGCAGATCTCTCTCTATCTGGTGCAACTATATAAATTTCATGCTCTTTAGACAAAACTTTTGAAAGATCTCGGATACCATAAGAGTGAATACCATCATCATTTGTAAGTAAAATTACCACAAGCCAACCCTTCTTAAAAAAGAGTCTTTATTTCGCCAATTTTTCTCTATACTAACAAAAAGCTTCAACGTGCATTTTTTACCAAAAAATTTTTCAAGTTCTAATCTTGAAGCTATACCAATGTTTTTAATCATAGAACCCTTATGACCGATTAAAATTGGTTTGTGAGATTCCTTTTCAACAATAATATTAGCCTCAATTAGAATGAAATCCTGTTTGTCGACAAATTTTTCAATTAATACAAACACACCATGAGGAACTTCTTGTCTTAACAAATTAAGTATCTTTTCTCTAATTATCTCAGATGCAATCAACTCTTTTGACATATCAGTTTTCATCTCTTTTGGATACCACATGGGTCCTTCTTTCAAATCATGAATAATAGCATCTTTAAGTTCACCAATACCACTAAAATTTTTAGTAGAAGTATAAAAAATTCGATCGTAAAAGTTTTTTATAGATTCTTCTATTTTCAAGTCAGAAACATTAAACAAATCTATCTTATTTACAACCAAATACCTAGGTCTTTTATCTGATATTCTCTTTTGAATCTCAATGTCAAATTCATCAAATGCCAATTTTGGGTTTATCACATGTAATATTATCTCAAAGGAATCAAGTGAATCAAAAGCTTTCTTATTCAACCTTTCATGAAGTAAATTTTTTGAACTATGGATGCCTGGAGAATCTACGTAAATTATCTGATATTCATCAGAACTCTCTACATAAGAAGTCCTAAACCTTGTAGTTTGTGGTTTATCAGAAACAATTCCAACCTTTTCTCCAACTAAACAATTAATTAGAGAGGTTTTACCTACGTTTGTTTTGCCAAGGAATATTACAAAACCGCTTTTCATTTAATTTCTCAACGATGTAATTGGTGCAGGAATCATGCCACCACGCTCAATAAGTTTTGATTTTTTGACATTTTTTACTGGCAAAATTGGGGAATAACCTAATAAACCTCCAAAATAAGCCATATCTCCTGCTTTCTTGTTTGGAACAGGAATAATCCTAACTCCCGTAGTCTTATTTGTAAAAACTCCTATAGAAAGCTCATCCAATATTATTGAAGACAATGTATCCACGCTAGTTGTACCAGGAACAGCAATCATATCAAGTCCCACAGAACACACAGCAGTCATAGCTTCCAGCTTTTCTATACACAAAGAACCATTTTTAACAGCGCTAATCATTCCCAAATCCTCGCTAACAGGTATAAAAGCACCACTGAGGCCTCCCACCCTAGAAGATGCCATAGCTCCACCCTTTTTAACTGCATCAGTTAAAAGAGCAAGGGCACCTGTAGTACCAGGATATCCCACGCACGGTACACCAATAGCCTCCAAGACTCCCGCAACACTATCGTTTTCTCTGGGAGTTGGCGCAAGAGATATGTCCACCGAACCAAATCTGATACCTAAAATTTTTGCCGCCTTTCTTCCAACCAATTCTCCCAATCTCGTTATTTTAAAAGATGCCCTCTTTATATGATCAGCTAACTCTAAAATATCGCTATCCTTATTTCTTTCAATAACATTTTCAATTACACCTGGACCAGAAATACCAACGTTTATAGAATGATCAATCTCACCTATACCATGAAAGGCACCTGCCATAAATGGATTGTCGTTAACAGCATTTGCAAATACTACAAATTTTGCACAACCTACACCATCACTTTCTCGTGTTGCTATCGAAGTTTCCCTAAGCATGGTAGCAACTTCCTTGATTGATGAGACATTGATACCATATTTACTATTACCAGCTTCGCATGAAGAACAGATTCGCTCCGTAGATGACAAAATCTCTGGAAGAGCAGAGAAAAGAGCCCTATCCTGAGGTGACATCCCCTTTGTTATAAAGGCAGAAAAGCCACCCAAAAAGTCAATATTTATATCTTTCAAGGTTTGATCTAACTTTTTTGCAAACTCAACGTAAAATTTTGGTTCAAATCTTGGGAAGGCTACAGTAATTGGAGTTATGCTGATTCTTTTGTTTACAATGCTCACGCCTAATTCTTCTTCTATTTCTTTTGCGGCATCTATAAATCTTTTCCCCAGACCAGATAAAAAATCACACAGTTGATCAATAGATTTTGAATTTAACTTTGGATTTAACAAACTTATGCCCATGGTTAATGTTCTAATATCAAGCATTTGATCGTAGAGCATTTCAGATGTTTCTAAAATTTCATCAATACTCAAATTAGAATTTAACATTGTCTATACCCTGTGCATAGAATAAAACAAATCTTCATGATGCAAGTCTATTCTCACATTAATTTCTTTTGAAACAACCTCAAACTCTTTTCTCAAATCAGATATAGATATCTTTGACTTAGACATGTCCACTAACATAGTCATCGTAAAAATCTTTGTATCAAGAACCTTTTGAGTAACGTCTTCAATATTTATGTTGTTTTCAAATAAGACTTTTGAAATATTATAAACGATCCCCACTTTATCTTCACCAATAACTAATATCACTACTCTTTTTTTCATCAAATTGAGTTCCTTATTATCTTTTTAGGTAGTGGTGAAGAATCGCTTAAAATAATCGCCCTTTCTTTCAAGTGAGTTCTAAGATATTTTGGAAGAGAAAAACAATGCATATGGGTTTCTTTGTCATAAAACTTTGTTTCAATATTCCTACTGGTTAAAATTTTATCAATATTTTCAAAATCATCAAATGGGCTAAAATAATCCGATGCCCAAACAAAACCCCATGTCTCATCAAATGATTGAACATGAGCGCTGTAAGAATTTACAATTTTAAAAACTTCTTTAGCCGTGTGGTTTACCGCTATATGAGCATTGTCAAAGAACGGAGTAACTGAAGCAGCTTGATATACTAGAATTCCTTTCTCAGAAAGTTTATTCTTTAAAACAGCCATAAACTCCTTTGTAAAAAGAAATTTTGCAGGATTATCGTCCAGTGGATCTGTTAAGTCTACTATAATCACATCGTAATATTTATTCTTCTTAAGATTAAGCATAAAATTTTTTGCATCTTGGATAACGAGATTCGTTCTTGGATCTTCAAAAGAATCTCTACACCATTCATATAAATATTTTTTACTAATCTCAACTACAAGATCGTCTAGTTCAATCATATCAACCTTTATAACGCTAGGATGCTTTAATACCTCTCTTAAAGTAGCACCCTCACCACCACCCAGGATGGCTACTCTTTTTGGTTCTGGATGTATTACCATAGCAGGATGAACTAGCGCTTCATGATAAACAAACTCATCAATTTGAGCACTCTGAACTTTGTCATCTAAAATCAAAATTTTACCATATATAGGACTTTTTACTATAAAAACCTTTTGAAATTTGGATCTACCACAAAATATCACATCGTCAATACATATTGTATGAAAATCATTCTTTACAATTCCATTTATAATAAAAAAAGAATATTTTTTATTTAAATTCAAAAACCACCTCTTAAAATTTTTTCTTAAATTATAATATAATTTTACTTACAAATCAAAAAAGAAAGCACTAAGCTTTCTTTTTTGATTTGTATCAAAATCTAAAACTTAAATATAAAATAAAACTTAGTCTTCTAAGGTAGACAGATCTCCAATAGGCTGCCCTAATTCTTGAGCGCGCAAAACCCTTCTCATAATTTTACCAGATCTTGTTTTAGGCAATGATTCTACGAATTGAACTTCTGCAGGCTTTGCAATAGGACCTAATTCATGTCCAACATGATTTTTAAGTTCTTGTGCAAGTTTTTCAGAGGGTTCATAACCGAATTTAAGAATGACAAAAACTTTTATAACATTACCTTTTAAGGGGTCAGGTTTTCCTATAGCTGCAGCCTCAGCTACTGCAGGATGAGATACAAGTGCACTTTCTATCTCAGCAGTACCCAATCTATATCCTGCAACCTTTATTACATCATCTACTCTGCCAATTATCCAAATGTAACCATCTTCATCCTTCTTGGCAGAATCACCAGCAAAATAAACTCCAGGAAATCTACTCCAATATTGTTGTTTATATCTTTCAGGATCTTTATAAACTGTTTGCAACATTGCAGGCCATGGAGTTTTAATGATGAGGAAGCCTTCTTCACCTGGCTTTACACTTTCTCCCTCTTCGTCTACTACATCTACAACTATGCCAGGAAACGGTTTAGACGCAGAACCTGGTTTCAAAGGAGTACAAGGCAAAGGAGTTATAATGTGCATTCCTGTTTCTGTCTGCCACCACGTATCCATTATCGGACATCTTTCTTGCCCTATTACTTTATAAAACCACAGCCACGCCTCAGGATTTATTGGCTCTCCAACACTGCCTAGAATTCTTAAAGTTGATAAATCTCTTCTATTTACCCAAGATGAGCCATATCTCATAAGACTTCTAATAGCAGTCGGAGCAGTGTAAAAGATAGTAACGTTATGCCTCTCTACTATTGACCACCACCTATCAGGTAGCGGATAAGTTGGTGCCCCCTCATACATTACAGTAGTAGCACCATTAAGAAGGGGACCGTATACTACATAACTGTGTCCTGTAACCCATCCAGAGTCAGCCGTACACCAGTGTGTATCCTCTTCCTTCATGTCAAAAACCCACTTAGTCGTTATATATGTGCCTACCATATAACCACCGTGTGAGTGTACAACACCTTTAGGTTTTCCAGTAGTTCCTGATGTATATAATATAAAGAGTGGATCTGTAGCATCCATTACTTCAGTATCACACTTCGGAGAGGCAATAGGCAGCGCCATTAACTCATGATACCAAAGATCTCTTCCAGGAGTCATGTCCACATCAGCACCAGTTCTCTTTACTACAATTACAGAAATAATACTTGGACATTTAGAAACCGCTTCATCAACAATATTTTTTAGTGGTACAACTTTACCGTTATAAAAACCGCCGTCAGCTGTAACCACTATTTTAGATTCTGCGTCATTGATTCTATCCCTCAAAGCTTCAACGCTAAAACCTGCATATACCAATGTATGAATTGCACCAATTTTTGCAGCAGCAAGCATTGCAATCATCTGTTCAGGAATTCTGGGTAGATAAATACTTACCCTATCTCCTTTTTGAACTCCCATAGCTTTTAATACATTAGCAAATCTATTGACTTCTCTTTGTAGCTGAAGATAGGTATAAGTTCTTACCTCAGAATTTTCACCCTCCCATATAAGGGCTAATTTATTCCTTCTCCAGGTATTAACATGCCTATCGAGCGCGTTATAGACAATATTAGTCTTTCCGCCTACGAACCATTTTGCGAATGGATATTCCCACTCTAATACTTTGTCCCAGGGCTTAAACCAACTTAATTCTGAAGCAATTACAGACCAAAATGATTCGGGATGCTCTGCTGCATACTGGTAAATTTCATCATAATTCTTTACATTTAATTTGGATTTTAATTCATCAGAGGGATAGAAAAACTTCCCGTTTTGATTTGTGGACATCTTTCTCCTCCTTTAAAATTGTTAGAATTGTTTGAATATTGTAACAATACTATTTTTGATTGTCAAATTTAGAAATTTATTTTGTAATTCAAATTTTTTTAAGCAGCATCCAGGCTAAGAAGTTAAGAACTATAGGCATTTTTCAACTCCCCTATTACACTTCGCATTCCCCTGAAGAAGTTTAAAGAATCAATAAAGGTTATCTACCAGTTGATATATAATATATAATATATATATATTATATATTTTTAGAAAATTTATAGTTTATTTAGCCAAAAACTAAAATCTCTTCCAGGTACAAAGATGTCAAGACCTATTGAGGGTTCATCTAATAAATTTACCACAGTGTGTATTTCGTTTGGTTCTATATATACGCAATCGTTTTCTGATAACACTACTTCGCTGTCCTGGTTTCTTACAGACATTTTGCCTTTTAGCACAACTAAAATTTGGGCGTTAACGTGAAAGTGCTCTGGAGAAGCGTGATGCGGGGGTTTCACAAAATGTTCTATGGATATAGAGTCCTGGTTACAAAGGCTTGTTCGTTTCCAATCTTTTTGCGGTTCGTAGCTTTGTGCCGATTTAAAAAAAATAGGTTTCACTGTTTACCTCCTTTTAATTAAAAACATCCCTTCCCTCAAAAAAAATCTTATTTGTTTTTATTTTACCACAAGTGTTTAGGGTTAAAGTTCTTAAAGTTATCTTAACTTTTTCAGTTAATATTTAATTTTTTATATTTAAAGAAGATACATAAATTATCAGAACGATTATTGTGCTGCCTTGCTTTTTAACATATTGAACATAAATGGGATATAACTTAAGATATATAAATATATAAATTAATTTGTTAACACAAATAAATTTGGGAGGTGGATGGGACAAATGGAAGCTGATCAAAAAAAAGATTAACCCCTGGAGTGTCTATCCAGGCGCGTTTATTGGCTGGATGGTGGACGGCTTTGATCTAAGTATGATGTTCTTGTTAATACCGATTCTCGCACCTCAGTTTTTTCCAAAGAGTTCTGCAATAGCCATTATTGGAGTATGGAGCATTTATACCATTACACTGGTTTGTAGACCTTTGGGCGGAATTCTATTCGGCATTCTTGGAGACAAAATTGGCAGAAGAAAAGCAATATTTGCTGCAGTAGCTGGATTAGGAATTTCTGTATTTCTTACAGGATTCTTGCCAAACTATCATAGTATAGGAGTTTGGGCTCCAATATCACTCACATTTCTAAGGGTATTGACTGGCATATTTGCAGGAGGTGAATACAGCAATAGCGCAGTTATTATCGTAGAATCCGCAGAAAAAAACAAAAGAGGACGTTGGGGAGGAGCAATACAAGCAGGATATGCAGTAGGTTTCTTGCTTGCAGCAGTACTATTTTTATTTTTACACTACGCAATACCAAAAGAGAGCTTTGCAAATTATGGCTGGAGATGGATGTTCTGGTCTTCAATAGTCTTAACAGTAATTGCACTTCTTGTTGTAAAGTACAGAATGATAGAATCTGTAAAATGGGAAAAGGCAAAAAAAGAGGGTAAAACTAAGAAAATGCCTTTAACTGAAATTTTAAAAAATGGCGAAACCTTGAAAGAGGTTCTTACAGGGATTCTTTTTATGGTCGGAATGTCCTGGATTTATGGGCTAACTCTTGGGTTTTTCCCTACCGTTTTAGCTTTGGGAAAGCAATTCGTTTTTCCACAAACGCTTTACGTAGTAATAATAGCGTTAACGGCAGCTGTAATTGGATATCTTTCTTCTGGTTTTGTAAGTGATTTTATCGGAAGGAGAAGAACAGTTATAACATTTTCTTTGATAGCAATGATAGTTTCATTGTTTGCTACTCAGATCATCTCAAAAACTAATGATTTCACATATTGTGCTATATTTGCAAGCATATTAGGCTTTTTTTCAGCTGGATTATATGGAGTCACGCCTACTTATCTGTCTGAAAGGTTTTCCACACATATTAGAAGCACTGCAGTAGGCATCTCGTTTAATTTTGGATTTATTTTTGGAAATTGGGGAACGGCTATACTTTTAGTATTCACTAAAATTTCCTCTTCTAATTTCCCAAATATGTGGAGTGCCTTTATAATATTTGGAGAAGCTTTAGTTATGCTTTCAGCTTTACTGTCAAAGGAAACAAAAGACGTTGAATTGCGTTAATCTAATTAGAATATTATGGACTATGACGTTATAGTAGTCGGAGGAGGAAACGCAGGCCTTTGCGCTGCAATGAGCGCTGCAGAAAACGGCGCAAAGGTCTTGCTGCTAGAAAGATCCCCAATATTTTACAGAGGGGGAAATAGCCGTCATACCAGAGACATCAGATATGCTCACGATAAACCGAATCAATACACCAGTGGCTCATACACAGCAGAAGATTTTTACAAGAACCTGCTAGAAGTAACAAAGGGCGAAACAAATAAAGAATTGGCAAAATTTTGTGCAGAGAAATCCCAAGACATCATCTTCTGGATGCAAAATCACGGATGTAAATTCCAGCCCACTATAAAAGGAGCTCTTCACCTGGCTAACAGCGTTGCTTTTTTCTCTGGCGGTGGCAAGTCCATGGTTAATAACTACTACCATTATTGCCAAAAAGTTGGCGTAAAAATTATTTATGATGCATTTGTAGTCGATTTAAAGTTCAAAAACAAGAAATTTTATTCAGTCGTAGTCAACTACAAGCATAGTCTTCATGAAATAACCGCAAAAAGCTTAGTCCTTGCATGTGGTGGATTTCAGAGCAATATTGAACAGTTGAAAGAAATTTGGGGAGACTCAGCAAACAATCTAATTATCAGAGGGACTCCATATGATGAAGGAAACTTATTCAAGATTCTAATAGAAAATAATGCAATGCTTGTTGGAGACCCAAAAAATGCCCATATGTTGGCATTGGATGCAAGAGCACCAAAATTTGATGGCGGCATCGTCACCAGGTTAGACTGTATACCCTTTGGCATAGTGGTAAACAAAAATGCCGCAAGATTTTATGATGAAGGAGAAGATATATGGCCCAAAAGATATGCTATTTGGGGACACATATTGATTAATCAACCTGATCAGATAGGATATGTTATTTTTGATTCTAAGGTAGTAAATCTTTTTATGCCGTCCGCTTTTCCTGCATTCAGAGCCGATTCTCTAAAAGATCTCTGTGCAGAACTTAACCTCAATTCTGAGAGTTTAATAAAAACCGTAGAAGATTACAATAATCACTTGTCATCAGGAAAATTCGACCCATCTATCTTAGACGATTGTAAAACTATAGATTTAGAACCTCCCAAGAGCCATTGGGCGCTGCCTATCGATAAACCACCATTTTACGCCTATCCATTAAGACCTGGCATTACTTTCACATATTTATCAGTTAAAATAAACAAAAATTCTCAAATTTTGACAAAAGATGGCGAACCCTTTGAAAACGTTTTTGCTGCTGGAGAGATTATGTCTGGGAACATATTGAGCAAGGGATATATGGCTGGAACAGGTCTTACTATTGGTACTGTTTTTGGTATTACGGCTGGAAAGGAAGCTGCAAATGTTTGATAAAGATTTTGAGGATGCAAGATTTTCACTAAATATTTGCAACGCATGCAGATATTGCGAAAACATTTGCCCTGTTTTCAAGGCAATAGAATTTAGAAGAACCTTTTCTGACAATAGCATAATCTATCTGGCAAATCTTTGTCACGACTGCAGGGGTTGTTATTATGCCTGCCAATATGCCCCACCTCATACTTTTGATATAAATATCCCAAAAATTTTTGGGACACTAAGATTAGAAACCTATAAAAATTATAAAAAGTCAAAATTCTCAAAGGAGATCATTGAAAAGCCACATATCTTTAGCATTGCTATTTTTCTAATTTCATTTCTTTTCTATACTATCTCGTCAATAATATACACGGGGAAGTTGAGCTTAAAAGGTTTCTTTGAACAAAATACATCATTCTATAGTGTTTTACCTGAAAACTTTTTAATTATCACAATACTTATTCCATTCACAATATCATTAACTATTTACATAAAAGACTTAATTGATTATTGCGATTATATTGATATAAAAAAAAGCGATTTCTTTAAACTCTTTAACCATATAAGTTCATTAAAAAGCGTAATTTTATTAGAATTCCTTGATGGAGGAAGCTTTGGTTGCAACTATCCAGATGAAGAATACAGCTTTTCAAGGAAGATTTACCACCAATTTGTATTGTTTGGATTCATAATAACGTTCATATCGACTTTAATAGCTGCATTTATGGGTCATATTTTAAACATTTCACCACCATATTCTTTTACAAGCTTACCAGTGATATTTGGCACTATTGGCGGAGTCCTAATGATTTTAGGGCTAACTGGACTGCTATATTTGAGAACTAAAATGGATAGGATACCATATAGCGAGAATATAAATTCAATGGATATAAATTTAATAATGATATTATTAATGTCTGTTCTAACTGGCTTTTTAGTTTTACTTTTCAGATCTACAATATTTATGCCAATTTTATTTATAATTCATCTAAGCACAGTCATAACCTTCTTTATAATGCTCCCCTTTAGCAAATTACAGCATGCTATCTTCAGGTATGCATCAATATATAAATATTTTTCTGAGATGAATAAATAAGTTTCTAATTAAAAATTGTTAGGAGTGTTGAAATGGACAAATATACTGATTTGTTTTCAGACTATGCAGTAAAAGTTAAGGACATCTCACCAGAAACAACGCATGAAGTAAAGAGAAGAATACTCGACTCATTTGGAGTAATGTATCTGGCTTTTCATGAAGATACCTCAAAAGCAGCAAGAAATTATGCTTATATGTTCGAATATAAAAATGGCGCAAGCCTTTTTGGTCTAAATTTTAAGACAACTCCTGAAATTTCAGCATTTGCAAACTGTGTTCTCGTGAGATATTTAGACTTCAACGATACATATCTTTCGAAGGAACCCCTTCATCCAAGCGATATGATACCAGGTTTATGGTCTGTAGCTGAATGGAAAGGACTTAGCGGCAAAAAACTTATTGAAGCGATAGCTGTTGCCTATGAAATAGCTGTAAGTTTATGTGACGCAGCCAGTCTTAGAGAGTATAGATGGGATCATGTGAATTATATCTCAATTGGAACAGTTTGTGGCTTAGGCAGGATGCTCGAGCTTAAAAAAGAAGTAATAGAAAACGCCATCTCTATTACTATAGTTCCAAACTCTTCAATGAGGCAGACACGTTCGGGAGAGCTATCCATGTGGAAAGGCGCAGCAGCAGCCAATTCTGTAAGAAATGCTATCTTTGGTACACTTCAAGCATCTTGTGGTATAACAGGACCAAATAAACCCTTTGAAGGCGAGATGGGTTTTTTAAAGAATTACTTGATGGGAATGCGTTTGATGACAGAGCTTTGGGCTCTTTATTTAATATAGATTCGCCGAGAAAAATTTTAGATACATATATAAAATTTTATCCCGTAGAATACCATGCTCAAAGCGCAGTAGATATCTCCAAAGAACTTCATAAATATATAAAATCAGCAGACGATATTGACTCCATCACTATTGAAACATTTAAAGCAGCATACGATATTATCGCAAAGGATCCAGAAAAATGGAACCCGAAAACAAAAGAAACTGCAGATCACAGTCTCCAATACATTACTGCAGCATGTATCTTAGATGGATTTATCTCAAAAGATTCTTTTTCTAAAAATAAATTAAATAATCCATCTATCAAAATCATCCTCAAGAAGATTGATATAAAGGAAGATGTAGAACTTACTAAACTATATCCTGAAGGAATTCCGAATCGCATAACGCTCAACACAAGGGATAAAAAAACTTATTCAAAAGAGATAATGTATCCACGTGGTCATTCAAAAAACAAGATGACCGATGATGAAGTAATTAAGAAATTTAAAGATAATACTGAATCGATTTTAAGCCCATCAGAAAAAGATAACATTATAGATACCATAATGAACCTGGATAAGTGTGAAAATATTTCAGAAATATCTAATAGCCTGAGAATATAACAATGACCTGGCTAATTGAAGACCAAGAAATAAATCCTTCTCTCTCCCTAAAAAGATTAATGAAAGACAATGACATAATACCTGTCGCAGGAGTATACAATCCTATCTG
>Ga0207433_10001402_pt1 | contig 51866 bp, 41 predicted proteins | sample YelNatPaOPGAMG01_FD_187559 | JGI IMG/M metagenome (GOLD analysis project Ga0207433, IMG submission 187559) | Hot spring thermophilic microbial communities from Obsidian Pool, Yellowstone National Park, USA - OP-RAMG-01 (SPAdes) (version 3) | ecosystem: Environmental > Aquatic > Thermal springs...
TTTCAAATATGGTCCGGATGGAAAAGGGATCGGCGGGATTGCCGGCGGGAAGAAGGTCGGAAAGGGCCTGATCGGTGGTCTCGACTCGCGTGTCCGTCACCTTCATCGCATTTCCCCCTTTTTCATGGAGAGCCGCCTCCTTCTTTCTCGCTCCGAAGAAATCCGACGAGGGACGAATGGCCTTTCGTTTCCTGAAGTACAGGGAGAGGATGACAAGGAACACCGCGACCGCGGAAAGCCCGTAAGACATCCCGAGAACGGCGCTGGCGGGGGAAAAATAATGGAAATTGGCCCCCACGATCAGAAGGAAGATCGACAATGTAATGAAAACGAAGATGCCATAACTGATCCGGCGAAAGGTTCCGGAAAAGGAACGGCTCCCAAGAATGAGCAGCATGAGTATGACGACATAACTGACAACTGCTCCGACACCGGCCGCATTACTCATTAAGCAAGACCCCCTTACCAGATCCTAGCATGATCAGGAATCACCCTGCCCGGTGTCAAGGAATGATCCAACACCCTCAAAAAAAAAGGGGGCGGCATTTCGCCACCCCCTAGAACTGGAAAGACTCTTTACCAGCGACCGAAAAGGCTTGTTACGCCTTGACTTCGTAAGGAACAGCCTTGGCGGCAGGCGCTGTCGCGGTCCGGTAGAGGTTGTAGAGGAAGATCCACTGCCCCGTGATGATCATGAAGCCGCCCCAGGACCGGGCCACCATGTAGGGGTGGGAGGCCTGGACGGAGGCCACGTAGGGGATCTCGTAGACCTTGGCCGCCGCCTGGATGAGCCCGGCCGCCGTGAGCGAGGTCCAGAAGATGATGAAGCCGATGGTCATGAGCCAGTAGTGATAGAGCTCAAGGGTCGGGTTGAACTTGCGCTTTAAAAGCCGTTCAAGACCGTAGTACATGGCCCCGATCTCCACGAAGGAGGAGAAGCCCAGAAGGGCGAGATGGGCATGGGCCACGATCCAGTGGGTCCCGTGGATGTACCAGTTGATCGCCCGGGTCTGCTGGAATCCGCCCTGGAAGAAGAGGGGAATCCCCATCAGGGCCCCGGTGATCTGCCATCTGAGGGAGGGAACTTCAACGAAGAGACGCCACTTGCCCTGCATTGTGAGCATCGCGTTGGCGATGAAAGCGATTCCCGGAACAATGATAAGAACACCTGAGACCGAAGAGAATGACTTGAGCCATTCGGGGATGGGCGCGCTCATCATGTGGTGGGCTCCGGGGGTGGAGTAGAAGGCGAAGAGCCCCCAGAAGGTCAGATGGGCCAGCTTGTGGCTGTAGAGCGGATTGCCCGAGAGCTTCGGAATCAGGTACATGGCGATGGCGATCGACACCGGAGTGATCCAGATGCCGAGCTGGTTGTGCGCGTTCCACCAGGTGAGCAGGGCCTCGTTCAACCCCGTCACATGGAAGACCTCGACCGACTGGGACATGGAATACGTGGTCACAATATAGAGAAGCGCGGCCATCATGATCCAGGTGGTGGGGTAGATGCCTTTTACCGTCCGGGTAAGAACGGTCATCCAGACATTCACTCCGAGCGGAACGAGGATGAAGGCGATGATGTAGATGTCGATCGGCCAGGCGAAGTCGGAGTACTCGCGGCCAGAGCTCATGCCCAGGTCAAGGGAGACGTCGCCGACAATGATTCCCAGGTTCCACAGCCAGATGTTCATGACGCCCAGCCGCTCGCTCCAAAGCTTCGTTCCGCAGAGAACGGGGGTCATGTAGTACATGGCGGCCGCAAAGGCCATCGAGATCCAGGCATAGATCACCGTCAGAACGTGGACCGGCCGGATGTGCCCGAAGTTCAGGTAAGGAGTTCCCGAAAGAACATCAGGATAGGACAGTTTTAGCGAGGTCACGAATCCCAGTGTCGTCCCCATCGCCAGCCAGAAGACGGAAGAAATGATTGCCGTCTTCGCCGCGGTTCCGTTGGGAATCTCTTTTACGGAAGCCATCACTTTTTCTCCTTGTTGTAGTTTTTCGGAGAAACGACCGTTCGTTCCGAGCGGTGGAAAAAATGTCTGCCGGATTCTTTTACGGTCTTCGGGGAAACCCATTGAAGGTCCCTTCGACCCTAAGTAATAATCCGTCCTCAAAATCCGAACTGTTTCGTCTCCGACAGGGACTCCCAGATATTTGCGGCTAGGGGAGAGGAGCTGTAAGACGTAGGAATCATAGGGGGTATGGCTTCCTTTTTCGCCTGCATCACTCCTCAACCCAGCCTCAAAATCTATTCATTTATTGCTTTGCATTGCTAATTCAAAAACTTGGAAGAACCTCCTTTCAGTTAAAGGGTTGATGTGAAACATGTTGTTTCACATTATAAATTAAAGTTGTATAAAAAAATATATAATAAAATAAATAGCTTCAATATTTTCAATATTTGATAAACATGAATATATGTTTCTTTTTCGTAACATTTTAATGAACCAAATATAACCCTTTTATTTTTCAAGTCAAGAGGGAGGGGAAATGATTTAAAAAAATTTTTAAGGCGGAAGAAAGGGAAGGGATGAGGGAAAAATAATTTATCAATGGCAGGAAGAAGTAAGAGATTGTTATTTCAGAAAAAAGGGAGTGGCATAATGCCACTCCCTAGAACTGGAAAGACTCTTTACCAGCGACCGAAAAGGCTTGTTACGCCTTGACTTCGTAAGGAACAGCCTTGGCGGCAGGCGCTGTCGCGGTCCGGTAGAGGTTGTAGAGGAAGATCCACTGCCCCGTGATGATCATGAAGCCGCCCCAGGACCGGGCCACCATGTAGGGGTGGGAGGCCTGGACGGAGGCCACGTAGGGGATCTCGTAGACCTTGGCCGCCGCCTGGATGAGCCCGGCCGCCGTGAGCGAGGTCCAGAAGATGATGAAGCCGATGGTCATGAGCCAGTAGTGATAGAGCTCAAGGGTCGGGTTGAACTTGCGCTTTAAAAGCCGTTCAAGACCGTAGTACATGGCCCCGATCTCCACGAAGGAGGAGAAGCCCAGAAGGGCGAGATGGGCATGGGCCACGATCCAGTGGGTCCCGTGGATGTACCAGTTGATCGCCCGGGTCTGCTGGAATCCGCCCTGGAAGAAGAGGGGAATCCCCATCAGGGTTCCGGTGATCGCCCAGCGAAGGGCCGGCACTTCGACGAAGAGTTTCCACTTGCCCTGCATGGTGAGAAGAGCGTTGGCGATGAAGGCCATCCCGGGTACCAGGATGAGCACTCCGGAGACGGAGGCAAAGGATTTGAGCCACTCGGGAACGGGGGCTCCCATCATGTGGTGCGCGCCGGGGGTGGAGTAGAAGGCGAAGAGCCCCCAGAAGGTCAGATGGGCCAGCTTGTGGCTGTAGAGCGGGTTGCCCGAGAGCTTCGGAATCAGGTACATGGCGATGCCGATGGAGATCGGAGTGATCCAGATACCGAGCTGGTTGTGCGCGTTCCACCAGGTGAGCAGGGCCTCGTTCAACCCCGTCACATGGAAGACCTCGACCGACTGGGACATGGAGTAGACGGTGATCAGATAAAGAAGCCCCGCCATCATGATCCAGGTGGTGGGGTAGATGCCCTTCACCGTCCGGTTCAGGACGGTCATCCAGACGTTCACGCCGAGCGGAACGAGGATGAAGGCGATGACGTAGATGTCGATCGGCCAGGCGAAGTCGGAGTACTCGCGGCCCGAGCTCATGCCAAGGTCAAGGGAGACGTCGGCAACAATGATCCCCAGGTTCCACAGCCAGATGTTCATGACGCCCAGCCGCTCGCTCCAGAGCTTCGTTCCGCAGAGAACGGGGGTCATGTAGTACATGGCGGCCGCAAAGGCCATCGAAATCCAGGCGTAGATCACCGTCAGGACATGGACCGGCCGGATGTGCCCGAAGTTCAGGTAAGGAGTTCCCGAAAGAACATCCGGGTAAGAAAGTTTCAGCGAGGTGACGAAGCCTAGTGTCGTTCCCATCGCCAGCCAGAAGACGGAAGAAATGATCGCCGTCTTTGCCGCGGTTCCGTTGGGAATTTCCTTGTTGGAAGCCATACCCCCTCCTTAAATTGGCACAAATAAATAAAACGCTGACCTGCTGGATCCGTCCCGGACCACAGCATTTCAGCCCACGGACCAGTATACAAAAGGGCTTTTCGAATGGCAAGCATTGGAACAATTTTTTTGGCAATATCCAACACTTCATCATATTAGGATATTCTAATTTTTACAGCTGAAAGGAGGGAGGCTCAAGTGGCCGATCTTCCCCTACGGGAATGACCGGTCGGGGAAGACCGGCGTAAACAGTGTCCTGGCTCAGGCTGGCAGGGGCGCACAGGGTGATCAGGGTCATCTCCGGAGCCATTCCGAGCCGGATCGGGATGCCATAATAACCGAGGCCGGTGCTAACATTAAGATAATGCCCATGGAGCGCGGGGCTTTCGGCCTCGAAGAGGCCCGCATCGTAGCGGAAGAAGATCCGTGCCAGGTTCCAGAAGGGGCGCCGACCCCCGATCTGGCCTCCATGGGTGTGGCCGGAGAGGGTCAGATCAGCGCGGTCTTTAAGTTCGCCCTCCCAGAGGGTCGGCTGGTGGACAAGGACCAGAACAAATTCTCCCTCCTGCACATCCTTGAGACTTTGGGCAATATCCGGACCGCATCCGGGCCCCTCGTCCTCTCCTGCCGGATCGTCGACGCCGACCACCCGGATCCTCCCCTCTCCCCTTTGAATGATCCGGCTTTCATTTCTGAGGACGGGAACCCCGCAGGATTTCAGGAAGTCCCGGGCCCGTTGTCCCAGGGTCCAGTATTCATGGTTTCCCAGGACGGCAAAGGTCCCCAATCGTCCCTGCAAGGAACCAAAGACCTTCTCGAAGATCCGGGCTTCCTCCGGACGGTAATCGATCATGTCTCCCGTGTAGACCACCAGATCGGCAGAGAGACCCCGGGCGGTCTCCGCAATCCTCCGGAGAGACTCCTCCCCCTGCCAGGCCCCGACATGCAGGTCGCTCAGGTGAAGGATGGTCGTCCCCGAAAGGTCGGGGGAGAGCCCGGGAAAACAGAGGGTCTTCCGGATGACCCTGGGAGGACGGACCCGTTCGAAGAGGGCAATTCCGAAGAGGGTCAGGAGCAGGAGGCCCCCTGTCGACTCCCCTGCCGTCCAGCGGGAGGGTCCCGTTATTTCCGATTCCGAAAAAAGAAGATTGTGAAGGCCGATGAGGGCCAAGGAGAGAAGGAGTCCGGAAAGAAAGACGCCCGCGGAAAAATAGAAGAGGAAAAACAGGACATTGAGACTTCGGCGTCTTGGAAGAAATCCCCGAAAGGACAGGACAAGATAGAGTGGCAAAAGGGTCGCAAGGAGGAAGGCTCCCTCCAGAAGCCCCGGAAGGGGAGGCGGGAGATAGGAGGGAGAATGGTCCCGAATGATCCCCGCCAGAAAGAGGCAGAAGAGTTCATAGAGGATCAGGGAGGACCAGAGAACCCTGACAAAGCGTTGACGGATCAAAAGACATGGACCTCGACGGTAAAGTATTTTTTGGGATTCTTCTTCATGTCGTCCAGGAGTCCGTTCACCCGGTCAAGGACCCCGTTGATCTGGTTGGCCATTTTCGGATCGTAGAGAAGCTTGCCGGCCGTTCCGTTTCCGCTCTGGATCTGGCCAAGGATCTTGTCCAGCCGGATCAGGCTGTCCTTGAAGGAGGCGGCCGTCTGGGGATCGTTCAGGAGCTTGCCGGCCAACCCGGGCCCCTGGGAGGCGGTCCGGAGCATCCGGTCGAGGTCCCGAAGCGACCGGTCCAGATTGTCATAGAGCACTGGGGAGCCGATCAGCTTCGAAACCGTCCCCGGTCCGTGATCGATCCGCTCCGCAAGATCCGAAAGATCGCTCGCAGCCCGGCTGACATTTTTATAGAGAGTGGGGTCCCCCAGAAGCCGGCCTACCGTCCCTTGCCCCCTCTGGGCCTGCTGGGCCAGGTTCGTAAGCGAGAGGGAGAGGCTCTTGAGGTTTGCGACGACATCCTCTCCGGACTTCATCACCTTGCCCAGGGAGCCCGACTCCACCCCGATGATGGGAAGCGAGGGATTGAGCGGTCCCTCCCGGGAGTCCCCCGGGGTAAGTTCGAGGTATTTGATTCCCATGAGCCCTTGCGTGTGGATCGAGGCCGTGGCCCCGGACGACAGATCGTCGAAGCGCTTTCGGGCGATGCGCATCGTCACCCGGACAAACCTTTTTCCCTGGAACCGGACGAAGTGGACGGAGGAGACATATCCGCTGTCAATCCCCAGAAGGCGGACCGGCGCCCCCTGGGTCAGTCCCTGGACATTCCGGAAGAGGGCGGTGATCTCGACCTGGCGGGAAAAGATGTTGGTGATCTTTCCATAGGCGATGATGACTATGGCACCGACCAAAAAGCTCACCCCCACGATCAGGCCAACCCGCATTTCGGAGAGGGAAAGATTGCTGCTGCGTTTCATGGAGACCCCTTTTCAGGAATCGAGGGAGATAAAGGTTTGGATGAAGGGATCGGAGGAGTGCTCGATCTCCTGGCGGGTCCCGGTCGCAATGACTTTGGCATCCTTGATGAATGTAAACAGGTCCCCCACCCGGTAGGCATCCGTCAGATCATGGGTCACGACGATATTGGTGCTTTTGAACTCCCGCTGGACACGGCGCATCAGGTCACAGATCGACTTGGAGGTGAAGGGGTCGAGCCCCGTGGTCGGCTCATCATAGAGCATGAAGGCCGGGTCCTCGGCGGCCATGGCCCGGGCTATCGCCACCCTCCGTCTCATCCCTCCGGAAAGATCGGAGGGCATCTGGTCGATGGAGGATTCGAGCCCCACGAATTGCAGGAGCATGCGCACACGCTCCTCGACCTTGTCATCGGAAAGGGTGGTATGCTCCCACAGCCAGAAGGCGACATTCTCCCCCACCGTCAGCGAGTCAAAAAGGGCTCCCTCCTGGAAAACCATGCCCATCCGCTGACGGAACCGGAGAAGCTCCTCATCGGTGAGTTTTCCTACCTCCAGATCATTGGCCAGGACCCGGCCCGAGACGGGATGAAGGGTCCCCAGAACACATTTCAGTATGGTGGTCTTCCCCGATCCGCTCTCCCCCAGGATGACCATGGTCTTCCCCGTCGGGACCTCGAGATCGATCCCCTCGAGCACGATCTGCTCCCCGTAGGCGACGGTGACTTTTTCGAGGCGGATCACAGCTTCCACCCCCAGACATCGATCAGGAACTTGCTGATCATGAAATTCGCGATGAGGATCCAGATGGCGGCCGAGACCACCGCCTTCGTGGTGGCGCGGCCTACCCCCTGGGCTCCGCCCGTCGTGCGAAGTCCGTAGAAGCAGCCGATGGCTACCAGGATGAATCCGAAGACAAAGGGCTTGAGCATCCCGTTCACCAGGTTGGGAAGGGTCAGGGCCGACCGGACACCCGACCAGTAAAGGGGGGCCGGAACATGGGCCCCAAGCTGGGCGACCATCAGGCCCGCCAGAACTCCCAGGAGATCCCCGACCACCGAAAGGGCCGGCAGCATGACCATGCCTGCCAGGATCTTGGGGGCGATCAGCCGGTCGACCGGATCGACGCCCATGACCAGAAGAGCCTCGATCTGCTGGGTTGTGGCCATCATCCCGAGTTCCGAGGTGATTCCGGCCGTCACCCGGGCCGACATCACCAGGGAGGCCAGGACCGGTCCCATGTCCCGGATGATGGAGGTGGCGACGACCCTCCCCAGAAGGTTCGAGGCCCCATAGGGAGCCATGACCACGCTGAACTGGAGGGCCATGTCGAGCCCGGCGAAGAGATTCGCGAGGAAGACGATCGGGATCGAGCCGACCCCCAGGCGATCCATTTCGAACAGGCTCTCCCTCATGCGGAAATGGAAGATGAGATAGCGGAAGGACTTCACGATCATCATCGTGAAGTCCTGGACCGACACCAGCACGCCTGTCAGAAACAGTAATGCCCGTCTAACCGGCATCACGCAGGAGTTCCGGAACGGGAAGGCCGGCAAAGGTGTGGAGCCGCCGAAGATTCAGGCGGTCGAGGGCCTCCCCCTCCCCCTTCGGTGTCTCGAGGATCACCGGAACTCCCGAAAAGAGGGCCTTTCTGATGATCCGGGAAAGGGCTTCCTGACCGATGTGACCCTCCCCCAGACCGGCATGGCGGTCTCGACCCGATCCGAGCCCGAACAGGGCATCGTTCAGGTGCCAGAGGGAGAGACTGCCTGAGGGGAGAGCCGACAGGAAGTCCAAAAGGACCCGGTTGAATCCCTCCTCCGAGGAAAGGTCAAAACCGGCGGCAAACAGGTGACAGGAATCGAGACAAAGGCCCAGGCGGCCGGGACGGTCGATGGAGGCGATGATCTCGGCCATCTCATCCGGCCGGGATCCCAGCATGCTTCCCGCCCCGGCGGTGTTTTCGAGGAGAAGCGGCGTCTTGAGGTCTGGAAGGCTGTCCAGAACCTCCCTTAAGATTCGGGCCGCCCTCCGGACGGCAGAGGAACGGTCCCCTCCCCGGGCGGAGCCGGGATGCAGGACGAGGCCATCGGCTCCCAGAAGATCCGCCGTCAGAAGCTCCTTGCGCAGGGTATCCCGGGACTTCAGGGCGATTTCCGGCTCCTCCGAGGCGATATTGATCAGGTAGCTGGCATGGATGTAGACACGGGAGACGGAGGAGGTCGATCGTTCCCTAAGGTAGGCCTCGAGAAGCGCGTCCGTGGGGAGGTCGAACTCCCAGCTTCGCGAGGAATGGGAAAAGATCTGGACGGTGTTCGCGCCCAGCGATTCCCCTCGTTCAAAGATCCGGTCGAGGCCTCCGGCGGCCGAGACGTGAAGGCCGAACCGGAAAGATGTCTTGCCGGTTCGGCCGATTCGGGACTCAGGACTCAAGCAGCCCTCACATGCCCGGATGATGAGCCATCGGATGCGGCATCATCATTCCATGATGCATCATCATCATCTGCCGCCACAGCTTCTTGGCGGTGGCAAACTGGTCCGCGGTCAGGACCCGATGGGCCCCGGATATCATGGTCAGATAGGCGTGCATGATCGCCCGCTTGTGATTCAGGATTGCGTCCATGTTGGATTTTGCCTTGCTCACGTCGATCCGGTGGTGCATCATGAGCGCCATCGTCTCCATGTGGAGAACATGGATCCGGGCCTTTTCCATGATCATGGTCTTCATGAAGTCCATCTTGAGGGTGGACAGTTTCTTCACCTGGTCCGGTGTGAGTCCAAGCCGGTCCTGGTTCATCAGGTAGAAGGCGATCGGACCTCCGTGATGCATCATCCCGTGATGGTGCATGTCGGCCCGGGCCGTCCCGGGAGCCAGGAGACCAAGGGAGAAAACCAGCGCCAGTGCCAGAGCCCAGGAAACAAATCCCTTTTTCATGGTGACCTCCTTTTGATACGAAAGGAACCGGACTTTCCGGAATCGCATGCCCCGGAGAAATCCCGGTCATCCTTTCATTCTACCCGGATCCCTTCCGTTTTGGAAAGGATCGGGCCCCGGGAAGGGAAAACGGAAAACCCCGGAAAGGCTTTTTTCTGAGCGGGGGGGCGTCACTCCGGATTCAGGGGAAATCCCGGAACCGGGGATTCTCCTCAAGGCCCGTTCGGATCCTCGCCCGGACCACGAGCCAGGAGAGCCAGGCACCTGTCAGGACACAGAGGCTGTGAAGACTCCGGACCAGAAGGGGAGAAAGGGGCGGACCCGGGAGAAGTCCACCTAATTCCCGCACCATCCAGGGATCAGGGGAAGAGGGAAGCAGGAAAAAGGCGGCGGCGACCAGGACAAGAGTGATGCCCCAGGAGAGTCTCGGGCTCCGGGAGGCGGCAAAGCTTAAGCGGAAGGCGATCGCGCCGGCAATCGCGCCGAGAAGGCATTCGGCAAGGAGAACGCGGACCATGGACACTCCTTCAGGGTTTTTCGAATCGAAACTCCGTATCGGAGGACCTCTTTCCCCGATACCTAGGGCCCCTGGGCGAAAAAACCAGGTCGTAGACCGCCGGAAGGACCAGCAGGGTCATGGCCGTGGAGCTGATCAGGCCGCCGACCACCACGGCCGCCAGGGGCCTCTGGATATTGGCCCCCGTTCCCGAGGAGAGAAGGAGGGGAAGGATTCCGATGGCCCCGACAATGGCGGTCATCAAGACTGGCCGGATCCGGCGGAGAGCGGCTGACCGGATCGCCTCCCGGGGAGGCCTTCCCTTGTTTTCTTCCTCCATGGCAAAGGAAAGAAGAAGAACCCCATTTTGGATCGCCACGCCAAAAAGTGCAATGAATCCCACCGAGGCAGGGATGCTCAGGTACTCCCCGAAGGACTTGAGGGCGACCACTCCCCCCACCAGGGAAAAGGGGATGTTGAGGAGGATGAGAAGGGTATAGCCGATCGACCCGAAGTTCCACATGAGCAGGAGAAAGATCCCGAGAAGGACCACCGGCACCAGGAGGCGGAGGCGGGAGAGGGTCAGGTTGGTATTCTCGAACTCCCCCCCCACCGACAGATGGAGGCCCAGGGGGGGCGGAAGCCGGGTGTCGACCAGTCGTTCCACATCCGCCACCACATGGCTGGTGGCCCTCTCCCCGATATTGAACTGGACCATGATCAGCCGGCTTCCCCCTTCATGATAGATCCGGAAGGGGCCGGTCTCCTCCGAAAAACGGGCGAGCTGGCCCAGGGGAACGGTGACCCCCCGGGGAGTGGTCAGAAGGATGGTCTTCATCCGGGCGACGGAGTTTCGGATATCCCGGGGGAAGCGCACATGAAGATGGATCCGCCGGATCCCCTTCAATATCGTCGTCGTCAGCCCCTCGGGGCCGATCCCCATGCGGATGACCCGGAGAACGTCGGAGACATTGAGGCCATAACGGCTGATGGCCTGACGGTCGACACGGATGTCGATGTAGGGCTGGCCCGTGATCCTCTGGACCGTCACGTCGCGGGTTCCCCGGACCTGACGGATGAGGGAGGCCAGACGACTCGAATAGGAGGTGAGAAGGCCAATGTCGTCCGAATAAACCTTGAATGCCACCTGGGCCTTGGCCCCCGAGACCATCTCGTCGATCCGCTCCTCGATGGGCTGGCTGAAGGCAAAAGAGACGGCGGGGAGGGTCGCGTTGAGCCGCCGGCTCATCTCGGCCAGCAGGCGTTTCTTGGTCATTTTTTCAGGCCAGGATTTCCTCTCCTTGAGACGGACATAGATTTCCATGTGGCTCGTCACGTCGGTGTCCGTCCCGGACTGGGCCCGCCCGATCCGGGACTGCGTCAGCAGAACCTCCGGATTGCTCCGGACGATCCGGTCGATCACCCGGCTGGCCTCCGTCGTTTCCGACAGGGAGGCCGACGGCCAGAGGTCGGCGATGATCAGCACCGACCCTTCGTCCAGGACAGGAATGAATTCCGTTCCCGTCCGGGCCAGGAGAACGGCGGCCAGCGTGATGGCCGCCACCCCGGAGACAAGAACCCAGGCCCTGTGGGCAAGGATCCACTCCAGCACGGGGGCATAGACTCTTTCGAGCGCCTGGGTCAGACGTTCGCCACGGGACGAAGGGGACTTCGAGGGGTCAAGCGACATCATGGACGGGACATAGGTCAGGGCCACAAGCAGGGAGAGAAGAAGAGCCACAATGATCGAGGTGGCCATGGGGGCAAACATCTTTCCGGGCATCCCGGGCAGGAGGAGGATCGGCAAAAAGACAATGACGATGATCAGGATGGCGAAGAAGACGGGTCTCACGATTTCTCCGGCCGCAAGGACGATCCTCTCCCCGCGTGAGATTTCCGGCATGAGGCCCGAGATCCGCCAGATGTTTTCTGCCATGACGATCGAGGCATCCGCCATCATGCCGATCCCGATGACCATTCCCCCCATGCTCATGAGATCGGCCGTGAGATGCATCCCTCGCATCACGAGGAAGGTCATGAGAATGGAAAGGGGAAGCCCTGACGCCACAACAAAGGAGGCCCAGAAGCGTCCCAGGAAAAGCCCCAGGACGAGAATGACCAGGACCCCTCCCTCCAGAAGGGAATGGAAGACCGTGCGGAAGGCATTCCGGATGAGGGGGCCTTCATCATAATAGGGGACGACCCGAATCCCGGGCGGGAGGAGGGTGTGATTGATTTCGGCGACCTTTTTCTCGACCCGGGAGAGGGTCCTGAGGGCATTCTCCCCCCGAAGCATGACAACCGTCCCCTTCACGACCTCCCGGTCGTCAAGAAGGGCATTTCCCCTCCGGACCTCCGGCATGACCTCGACATCGGCCACATCCCGGACCAGGACCGGAACCCCCTTTCGCTCGGCCACCACCACGGATTCGATATCACTCCCTCCGACGATCCGGCCCAGACCCCGAATGAGATAGTACTCCCCTCCCCGGTCGAGATATCCCCCTCCCACATTCTCGTTGTTGCTGGCCAGGGCGCGGGTCACATCCTGGAGCGAGAGGTGAAATCCGTCGAGGCGGTAAGGGTCCACCACCACATAGTAGGATTTGACATATCCCCCGTAGGAGAGGACGGAGGCAACCCCCCGGGTGGAGAGGAGCGCCCTTTTCACGGTCCAGTCCTGGAGGGTTCGGAGCTTCATGAGGTCATCGGAGCCTGACAGGGTGTATCGGAAGATGTTGCCGGTGGGGGTGGAGACCGCCCCCATGACCGGCTGTGTTCCGGGCGGAAGAAGCCCCTGGAGGGTTCCCAAACGCTCGGCCACCATCGTCCGGGCCCGATAGACCTCGCTTGAACTGTCGAAGACAACCGTCACGGCCGACAGGCCGAAGAGCGTTTTGGAGCGGATCTTCCTGACTCCCGGAAGCCCGTTCATGGCGGTTTCGATGTTATAGGTGATCTGCTGCTCGACCTCCAGGGGGGAGAAACCGGGGGCCTCGGTCAGGATCGTCACTGAGACGGGAGAAACGTCGGGAAAGGCATCCACGGAGACCTGGAAGACGGAATAGACGCCCCCGGCCGCAAGAAGGGCAAAGAGCATGAGGATGACGATACGGCGATAAAGGAGCCAAGTGAAAAACGCCTTTGCCACGGCCCGCTACTTCCGTCGTTCGAACTGGGCCTTGACCCAGAATCCGTTTCGGACGACGAGACGGTCCCCCGGCCTGAGCCCCGAAGTCACGGGAACTTGTCCTCCCTCCGACGTTCCGACGTGAACCCTCCGGACTGCAAAAAGATCTTTCCCTTCCTGGAGGAAGACGACCTGATGACCTCCGGCCAGGAAAACGGCGTCCTTCGGGATCCAGAGCCTCTTTCCTCCGGCCGGAACAAGGATGCGGACCGGCAGGAACATTCCCGGACGAAGCCGCAGGGGTATGTTGAAAAAGATCCCGCGGACCGTGACGGTCCGGGTCCGCTGATCGGTCACCGGGCTGATGTAGACCACGCGTCCGGAGAGGACTTCCCCGGTATCGGAGAGCCGGACCTTCATCGTCTGCCCCAGCTTCAAGAAAGGGACATCCTGCTGGTAGACCTGGGCATTGATCCGGACCCAGTCGAGGTTCGCAATCACGAAAAGACGGTCACCGGAATTGACCGACTGGCCGGAAACAGCCATTTTGTTCAGGACATAGCCCGTAATGGGAGAGCGGATCTTGAGGTTTCTGTGAACGATACCGGTCTTTTCGAGAAGGGCGATCTCCCGGTCGACCACGCCCAGGTTCCTGAGCCGGGTCAGGGCCGCCTCCCGGATCCCGGGAGAAAAAGGACGGCTTCCGGCGCTCCGGTGAGTGATTTTTCCAAGACGGAGTGCCTGGAGATATTCCTGCTGGGCTTCGATATAGTCCGGCGAAAAGACAGTGACCAGAACCTGCCCCTTGGCCACCAGGTCCCCCGTATCGGCGTAGACCCGGCGAACATAACCGAATATCGCGAGACGATGGATCGAACGTGGACTCACATACCGCATCCGGTCATCGATCATGGCGACCACCCCATTGGTCCGGATCACACGGAAACCCCTCCCGGCGGTGATGACCCGGCTTTCGATTCCCAGGGTCCTGACCACATCCGGGGGTATGCGGATCTGGCCGGGAAGGGCCCATGCCTTCCGGACCTCCGTCAGAACCAGGCAAATGAGGAGCAGAAGAAAGGTCATCCGGAAGAGGCGGGAAGCCACTTAGACAACTCCCTGAAGGGATCGCGGGGGAGAGTCCTTCCGGCACCGGAGGACCTTCCAGATCGAGTAGACCAGGACCGGCAGGGCCACCCCTGCCATGATGATGCCGATCATCCAGTTTTCAAGATCGATCTCCTTCCCGTAAAGATGAAGTCCTTCCTGAAGAAGTCCCCCGACCACGAAAACAACGCCCCCTCCCAGAAGTGTCAGACTTCCCGTCCGGAGGCCGATGGCGGCGATCTCGTGGTCGTCGAACTTGTGGGTGGTCTTGAGGGAGGCTCCGAAGATCCCGCCAAGGATCATGAGCATGGCGGTGGTTCCGAGCCCGAACAGGAACCCCGGAAGAAAACCGAGCCAGGGAGATCCCATCTGGGGTGCGGCGATGGTGTAGACAAACATGGCGAAGGGACCGACCCCGAAACCGGCGACAAATCCGTGGATCATCGCCCATCGGGTCGGGAAGGGTTCGGGGGACCCGGAAGACGGGGCCCCAATGGTGTCGGCCTTGTGCTGGTGGCCGAAGAGCGCCGGGGAACGCTCCACACCCTCGCTGGGTTCATGATGGTGTCCCAGCAGGTGAAAATGAAGATAGCGGCCCTTCTTCTGGATCTGCCAACCCGCCCAGAGCATGACCGCCCCGACAACCATATTGACAAAGGAGTTGATCGACTCCTTCGTGAACCAGGAGAAGAGGAGAAGGTAGGAAATCTCCGATCCGATCGACCGCTGGATCGTGAAGGCAAGCGAAAAGAAGAGTCCCGATTTCAGCCCTTTTTTGCCGGAGGCGTTCCCGATGGCATAGCTGAAGGTAATCGGCCAGGTATGTTCATCCGGAAGGATCCCATGGAGTAGGCCATACCCGAAGGATTGAAGGAGCAAGGAAATCATGGGACCGCCGTTGTGAAGGTTAACCGGGAGGAGCCAAAAGACTCCCGGCTAAATGATACACCATCTCAACAAGAGCGATCAAGGGAAGATCCGGGTCGGCCGTGGAAATCGCCTCTCCACCCCGCATTCGAAGGGAAGGATCAGGACAGGAGACGGAAGCGGACCATCCCGTGAAACTTCTCATACCGGCGGGCGAGAAGCTCTTCATGCGGAAGGTCCTCGATTTCTGACAATGACTTCAGAAGGGCTCCCTTCAGGGACAGGCTGACCTTCGCCACATCCTTCTGGGCACCGCCTTCCGGCTCGGGAATGATCTCGTCAACGATTCCGAGGCCCTGGAGGTGGCGGGCCGTCATGCGGAGCTGGGAGGCCGCCTCGGCCGACATGGCGGGATCGTTCCAGAGGATCGCGGCACAGGCCTCGGGAGAGATGACCGAATAGATGGAATTCTCCATCATGAGGACACGGTCCCCCACCCCGAGCGCCAGGGCTCCTCCGCTGCCTCCCTCACCGATGACGGTGGCAATGATCGGCACGGGGATCGCGAACATTTCCTGGATATTCCGGGCGATGGCCTCGACCTGTCCGCGTTCCTCGGCCTCGATGCCCGGATAGGCTCCCGGGGTGTCAATCAGAGAGATGACCGGGAGCCCGAACTGCTCGGCCAGGCGCATGACCCGGAGTGCCTTCCTGTAGCCTTCGGGATGGGCCATTCCAAAATTTCGCTGGACCCTGTCCTTGAAGGATTTCCCCTTGTAGTTGGCCACAATGGCGACGCTTCGTCCCTCCAGGGAGGCGAGTCCAGCGAGGATTGACGGATCGTCCCGGAAGGACCGGTCGCCATGGAGTTCGACAAAGTTCGTGAAGATCCTCTGAACATAATCCCAAGCTGTGGGTCGGTCATTGGCCCGGGCCAGAAGGACCCGGTTCCAGGTTTCGGAAACGGGCTCGGTCCTGTCGACCACCATCAATGCTTCTTTACGCGTCATGAAAGACTCCCGGTACATGAGACATCCAAAGGCCAAGCCAGGGCCTGGCCGGGATCGGGGATCCCGAGTCTTCCGACACAGACGGAAGACACCCCAATTCCCAAAGTAGAATAGACCGATGTCCCGGTGATGTCAAAAATGATTCTCACTAAAACCATCAGGGGCAGAAGAGATTATGGTGACATTTTCTAAAATGACAGAATCCCCTAAAAAGATAGAAGAAGGAGGTAGGCAACCTCTCCCGATTCTATCAGGAAACCTGCAAGGTCTCCCGACAGTCCGTCACTCCGTTTCAGGACCTCCCTTCCGAGAAAGTAGAGGCCCCCAACAAGAAGGAGCGCTGCCACGGCGGTCCGGACCCCTCCGACCCCGAAGGTGATCAGGAGGGCCAGAAGGGACGAGAGCAGGGCGCATCCCGGGGAGGAGGCGAGAAGGAGTCTCCCCAGTCCGGCAGGGGGCCGTTCCTTCACCCGGGAGAGCCCCGCAAAAAGGAGGGGAAGAAATCCCCTTGAAAGAAGGGGGGCCAGAAAGAGGGCCCCCATTGCCGGCCTTGCCAGCATAAGACCGGTCCACTTTCCAATTATGAAAAGGATCAGCGCCAGGATGGCATAGACCCCCTTGCGGGGGTCTTTCCTGATCCTCCGTTTTTCCTCCGGAGAGACGGGAACCAAGGCTGACTCCATCGTGTCGGCCACGCCATCGAGATGAAGTCCTCCCGTCAGGGCGATCCAGAGGAGCAGAAGGAGGAAGGCCTGGAGAAAGGGGGAAAGGGGACGCGGCAAAAATGCCGCAAGCCAGGAGGCCCCGGCAAGGACTCCTCCCAGAAGGAGGCCCGTGAACAGGAGCGGAAGGGCTCCCAGGGAGGAGGGGGGACCGGCTCCGTGGATCCGGGAGGGAACCGGCAAGCGGGTCAGGAAGGAGAGGGCAAAGAGAAGACGGTCAACCAGGCTCTCCCGCTCCTCAGGGGCATTCACCCCTCCCTGGCCTGGGAGACCCGGGCCTCCTCGAAGGTCGCCATGCGGTTGTAAAGCTCGACCGACGACACCACCAGCGGATAGGCCAGGGCGGCCCCCGATCCTTCTCCAAGCCGAAGATCGAGGGAGAGGAGAGGAGTAAGACCCAGATGCTCGAGAATCCGGCGATGTCCCGGTTCCTGGCTCATGTGGCTTGCCAATAGCCAGGGACGGACCTCGGGGATCAAGGTCACGGCCGCCAGAGCGGCGGCTCCGGTGATGAATCCATCCAGTATCACCGGAATACGCCGCACGGCTCCCCCGATAATGAATCCAGCCAAAGCCGCGATCTCGAGCCCTCCGACGGCGAACAGCCAGTCGAGGGGGGAGGCCAGAAGCGGACGGTAACGGGCCAGAGCCTGGTCGATGACCCGGATTTTCCGGAGTCTCCCCTCCGGGGGGAGTCCCGCACCCGATCCTGTCAGATCTTCCGGAGGATGGCGAAGAAGGGCCGCGGCCAGGGCGGAGGCCGCCGTGGTATTTCCGATCCCCATCTCCCCGGTCAGCAGAAGGGTGCATCCGGATTCGGAGGCCTGAACCGCAAGCTCCATGCCCGCCTCCATGGCCTGCAATCCCTCCGCGGGCAACATGGCCGGTTCAACGGCGAAATTCCGCGTTCCGTTCCTCACCTTGCGGTGAAGGAGGGAGGGATGGGTTCCCAGATCCCCGTTGACCCCCACATCCACGATCCTGAGCGTAAATCCATGAATTTGAGAGAGCACGCTGATGGCAGCCCCCCCTGCCAGGTAGTTCCTGACCATCTGGAGGGTCACCGACTGGGGATAAGCCGAGATGCCTTCCGCCACCACTCCATGATCGGCGGCGAAGACTGCACAGAAACCCTTCGGGGCGGGGGGGCGGTCGGATCCGTGAAGGCGTGAGTACCAGAAGGCCACCTCCTCGATCCGCCCCAGGCTTCCCAGGGGTTTCGTCAGGTGGTCGAGCCGGTAACGGATGGCGGTATCGAACCCCTCCTCCACAGGTCTGATCTCCCGGGCCCACCAGGAGACGGGAGGATGGAGGAGAGAAGCCACGGGACCGGCCTCCTCCGGCGTCGAAAGGGGGGGAGTCTTTTTCTTTGTCACCAGGTTATTTCCTCGCAAGAGAGTGGATTGTTGCCGCCCGGTCTATCTGAGCCTCAGGGGACAGCCCATCATCACGGCCCAGACCTGGGTGGCTTCCCGGGCCAGACGCTGGTTCCAGAGGCCGATGCAATCGGCAAATCTCCGGCCAAGGGCCGATCCCGAAATCCCTCCCAGCCCCACTTCGTCGGTCACGATGACCGTCGTCGCCGGCCGTCCCGAAAGGGCTCCGGAGAACCGTTCGATCCAGGATTCGCACCCGTCCTCCAGGATCTCCAGGACACAGAAACCGAGACTGTCGAGCAGAAGGGGGCGTTCACGGAGATCCCCTCCGTTCTCGAGACGTCCCGAAGAGAGAAGATCCCGAAACCCCTCTTCAAGGGTCAGGACGCCGGGAGGCCGGAGCTTCCTGTGGGCAGCGATCCGGGCTTCCATCTCGGGATCCTCTGCCCGTCCGGTGGCCCAGTAAAGCCAGGATTCCTGGTAGCGGTGCCGAAGGAGCGACTCGGCAAAGGCCGATTTTCCCGAGCGGACTCCGCCCGAGACAAGGACCAGATCATGCATCCGGTCAGGGCCTTCTTCTCATCCGGGCAAGGATCTCCTCACCCCTCCGGGATTCAACGGAATGATCGGTGATGGCAAACTCCACAAAGTCGAACCGGGAACGGAAAAGATCACGGACCTCCTCGGCCGTCGTGGTCCAGGGAGGCCCCCCCTCCCTTCCGTGAACATAGAAAAGGCCCACCAGTTCGCCTCCCGGACGTATCATGCGGATCGCCATGCGGACGTACTCCGGCCGGCGGACGGGATCGATCGCGCAGAAACAGGTCTGCTCGAGTAGGTAGTCGAAGACTCCGTGACGTTCGGGATCAAGATGGAAGAGGTCTTCCTGAAGGAAGGTCACCTTGACCCCTTCCTTTTCGGAAAGGAGCCGGGCGGCGGCGATGGCCTCGGGGGCAAAGTCGACACAGGTCACGTCGAACCCCATCCGCGAAAGGTAAACGGCCTCCCAGCCCCTGCCGGCTCCGGGGATCAGGATTGTCGAGTAGGGGGCGATCTTGCCCGATTCGACGAGATGGATGAATGGAGGGGAGACGCGTCCGAGATCCCATCCGATGTTGTTTTCGATATAGCGGGAGTTCCAGAATTGTGCGTCGGGCATCATGCGCTCCAGGGAAAAAGGGTCGTCAGGGGCGCAATGATCTTACCAGAAAATCCTCCCTCAACTCGACCCCCCGCCGGTCTGCCGGATCGGGGAAAGCTTCCGGTAAAGGGTCCGGAGGCTGATCCCCAGGGCCCGGGCCAGTCCCGGAAGATCCTTCCCCGACCTGGAAACCGCCCAGGAAAGATAGCGCTGTTCCATGACCTCGAGGGGAAGGATCTCCCCGAAGGAGGTCGGGGAAGAGGAGGCAACGGGAGGTTTTTCGGCCAGGTCCGGAAGATGGTCGGGCGTGATTTCCTCCCCCCCAGACAGGATCCAGGCCCGTTCGAGAATGTTCCGAAGCTCCCGGATATTTCCCGGATAGGAATAAACAGACAGCAGATGCATGGCCTCCTTGCTGACGGGAAGGTCCCTTCCGGTCAGCCGGTTGATGAGGGAGGAGGTCAGGATCGGGATATCCTCCAGCCTTTCCCGAAGCGGCGGGAGAAGGATCGGAAAAATATTGAGGCGGTAGTAAAGATCCTGCCGGAAGCTCTGCTCCTTCACCATGGAGGCAAGGTCCCGGTGTGTCGCCGAGATGAGCCGGATATTGGCCCGCAAAGGGGCGATTCCCCCGACCCGCCTGTAGACATTCGTTTCGAGCAGACGGAGAAGCTTGGCCTGAAGGGAAAGCGGGATTTCTCCGATCTCGTCAAGAAAAAGTGTTCCGCCCGACGCCGTCTCGACCAGGCCCGTCTTTCTCGAATGAGCCCCCGTGAAGGCGCCCTTCTCGTGGCCGAAAAGCTCGCTTTCGATGAGGTTCTCGGGAAGACCCGAGCAGTCGACCGCAACAAAGGGCTTGTCAGCCCGGGGAGAGAGCTTGTGGATCGCCTGGGCCACCAGTTCCTTGCCCGTTCCGGTCTCTCCCAGGAGGAGAACTGTGGAGGTCTGGGGGGCCACCTTGTGGATGGCCGCCAGCATGCGCACGAACGGGAGGGATTCCCCGACAAGACCTTCGGTCCTGGGGTCCGGATGGCCAATGGCAGAGGGCTGGATCCTTTCGAGAAAAAGGGGAGACTGGCCGTCATGAACCGGGACGGGAAAGACCTCCACATTGGCAAAAAGACGTCCCCCAAGCGAATGGTGAATATGGAAGGCCCGGGCGTGGTGGTTCCCTTCCCTGGCTTCGAGCAGGGGGCAATCCTCCCCGTTCTGCTCGCAGGGAACGGGCGAATGGTGGGAGATCTCGTGGCACTTTCTGCCTACAATCTGGGGAACGGTGGATCCGTAGGCCCCGACATAGGCCCTGTTGGCTGCCAGGATCCGGTGATCCTCCCCGATCACGATCGCCGGATCGGAAAAGGCGTCGACAAGATCGCCCAGGGCAATCTTGGGATCATCGACGGAAGGCGGAGCGGGGGGAACTTTGGAGGCCATGGCAAACTCCTGTCTGTTTTGTCATTTATGACAATTATTCTACCCCCTGATGACATGTCTGACAAGAAAGGAAGGGGACAATTTTTCATGAATTCACTGCCAACAAGACTTTGGGCCTCATCTTCTTTATGGCACAAACCTTGCGGTATACCCTAAGGTTCATGTCCTGCCAAATACTCAGCAAGGAAGGAGTCCTTCATGATCTCCGACAGTCTCATCGACCTGTCCCGGCTCCAGTTCGCGGTGACCGCGCTCTACCACTTCCTCTTCGTCCCGCTCACTCTCGGGCTCACTTACATTCTCGTGATCATGGAGACGGTCTATGTCATGACCGGCAAGGAGATCTACAAGGACATGACCCGGTTCTGGGGAAAGCTCTTCGGGATCAACTTCGCCCTGGGGGTCACCACCGGACTCACCATGGAGTTCGAGTTCGGCACGAACTGGTCCTACTATTCCCACTATGTGGGGGATATCTTCGGGGCTCCCCTGGCCATCGAGGGCCTGATGGCCTTCTTCCTCGAATCGACTTTTGTGGGTCTCTTCTTTTTCGGTTGGGACAAGCTCTCCAAACCGGCCCATCTGGCCGTCACCTTCCTGACGGCCACCGGGACCAATCTTTCCGCCCTCTGGATCCTGGTTGCCAATGGCTGGATGCAGCGACCCGTCGGATCGCATTTCAACCCCGACACCATGAGAATGGAAATGACGAGCTTCTGGGAGGTCTTCTTAAATCCCGTGGCCCAGGCCAAGTTCGTCCATACCGTCTGCGCAGGATACGTGACGGCCTCGGTCTTCGTGCTGGGAATCAGTTCCTGGTATCTTCTGAAAGGGCGGAATTTCGAATTTGCCAAGCGGTCCTTCCGGATCGCGGCGGCCTTCGGTCTGGCCACCACCATCGGCGTCATCATTCTGGGAGACGAGTCCGGATATTTGGATGACCTGGGCCAGAAGACCAAGATCGCGGCGATCGAGGCCATGTGGAAGACGGAACCTGCCCCGGCCTCCTTCAACATCATCTCCATTCCCGACCAGAAAAATATGAAGAACGACTTCTCCCTCAAGATTCCCTACGTCCTCGGACTGATCGCCACCCGCTCTTTCGACACCCCCATTCCCGGACTCAGGGAGATTGAAAAAAACAACGAGAAACGTATAGCGAACGGGATCCAGGCTGTGCTCGCGCTGGACCGGTATCGGGCGAACCGGTCCGACAAGGAGGCCCTGGCCGCCTTTGAGAAAACCGAGTCGGACCTGGGATTCGGGCTCCTGATGAAAAAATATGTCCCGGACATTTCCAAGGCAACTCCCGCTGACATTCACCGGGCCTCCGTGGAGAGCCTTCCCCGGGTCACCCCCCTTTTCTGGACCTTCCGGTTCATGGTGGCGCTGGGATTTTCCTTCCTGGCCCTTTTTTCCCTGGCCTTCTATTTCTCGAGCAGAAACGGATGCGAGAAGAAACGCTGGCTTCTCTGGTGGGCCCTCTCCTTCATCCCCATGCCCTACCTCGCAAGCGAACTGGGATGGTTCGTCGCCGAATATGGCCGCCAGCCATGGTCGATCTACGGAATCCTGCCGACTTCCGACTCGGTCTCGACCCTCTCCAGCCGGAGCCTGATCTTTTCTCTGGCCGGGTTCACCCTCTTCTATACCGGCCTTCTGATCGTCGAGCTCTACCTCATGTTCAAGTATGCGAGACTTGGGCCGGCGAGCCTTTATACTGGCCGCTATGAAGGGGAAGGACCGGATCTTTCGGCCCAGGCCCAAAAATCCTAGGAAGGAGCCGTTCATGTTCGATTACGCCACCCTCAAGTTTCTCTGGTGGATCCTGGTCGTCGTTCTTCTCATCGGCTTTGCCGTCATGGACGGCTTCGACATGGGGGTCGGGGCCCTTCTGCCCTTTCTCGGAAAAAACGACACCGAACGCCGGGTCCTTCTGAACAGCATCGGGGCCCACTGGGAAGGAAACCAGGTCTGGTTCATCACCGCGGGAGGGGCCGTCTTCGCGGCCTGGCCGATGGTCTACGCCACCGCCTTTTCCGGATTCTACGTGGCGATGCTCCTGGTCCTCTGGTCGCTTTTCTTCCGGCCGGTCGGATTCGATTACCGGAGCAAGCTTGAGAACCCCTCCTGGAGAAATTTCTGGGACTGGGGCCTGTTCGTGGGGGGGGCCGTTCCGCCCCTGGTCTTCGGCGTGGCCTTCGGGAACCTTTTCGAGGGAACGGGATTCCGCTTTGATCCGGACCTCCACTCCTCATTTTCCTTCACCGTCCTGGATCTTTTCACCCCCTTCACCCTGACGGCCGGCGTGATCGGCCTCCTCATGATCCTCTTTCACGGGGCGACCTATTTAAATCTCCGGACTGAAGGCCTGATCCAGGGCCGGGCCAGGAGGGCCGCCCTGACGACCGGGGGGCTTCTGGCCATTGTCTTCTCCGCCGCTGGATATGCCCTCGTCCACGGAGTTCCGGGTTACCGGATCGTCTCGGGCGACGACCCCGGAGCTCTTCCCAACCCCCTGGCCAAGACCGTGGTCCGGAGCGCGGACGGATGGATCCAGAACTACACGGCCCACCCTGCCCTCTGGATCATCCCCTCCTTAGTCTTCGCCGGAATTCTCCTGGCCATTCTGGCCATGCGCCACGGGTATCCCCTGGTGGCCTTTGTCGGATCGGCGCTGACCAACGGAGCGGTGATCCTGACGGCGGCCGTCTCCCTCTTTCCCTTCATTCTCACGTCGAGCGCGGACCCCTCCAGCAGCCTGACGGTCTGGGACGCCACCTCCAGCCGGCTGACACTGGCCATCATGTTCTGGGCGGCGGTCCTCCTCACCCCGGTGGTCCTGGCCTACACCGGGTGGTGCTACCGCGTCATGCGCGGAAAGGTCACCGAACAGCAGGTCCACGAACAGGATCACACCCTGTACTGATCCTGACAACGACAGGAGCCCCCAATGTGGTATTTCACATGGTTCATCGGAGTCACAATGGCCGTCCTTCTTGCCGTGATGCATGCCCTCTGGTTCGAAGTCCAGGTGGATGAGGCCATCATCAAAAAACAAAAACAGCCGGGAAGCCGCCCCGGCCTGTGACGCGCCGGGTTCTTCCGAAGCCGAAGGCTTTGGAAGAACGGCTGCCAGATATTACACCAACGAAAAGGAGTTCCTCATGAAAGAAGTGGTCGTTCTCGGGGCCGGAACCGGCGGAATGCCCGCCGCCTACGAACTCCAGTCTGAACTGGGCGACAAGGTCCATGTGACGGTCGTCAACCAGGCCGAATATTTCCAGTTCGTTCCCTCGAATCCCTGGGTCGCGGTCGGGTGGCGCACCCGAAAGGAAACCACCTTTCCGATCCGTCCCTATCTCGCAAAAAAGGGGATCGACTTCATCGCCAAGAAGGTCGACATGATCGACCCCAAGACCAACACCCTGACCTTCATGGACAAGTCCACCCATACCTATGACTATCTGGTCATCACCACAGGTCCCCGTCTGGCCTTCGACCTGATCGAAGGAGCCGGCCCCGTAAACGGTTTCACCCAGTCGGTCTGCACCGTCGACCACGCGGAAACCGCACGCGAGAAACTGGAGACCTTCATGAAAAATCCCGGACCGGTCATCGTGGGGGCCTTCCAGGGAGCCAGCTGCTTCGGTCCGGCCTACGAGTATGCCTTTATCCTGGACCGTCATCTCAGAAACCACCGGATGAGGAACAAGGTTCCCATCACCTATGTGACAGCAGAGCCCTATATCGGCCACCTGGGACTGGGAGGCGTGGGAGATTCGAAGGGCATGCTCGAATCCGAGTTCCGAAGCCAGGACATCAAGTGGATCACCAATGCCAAGGTCACGAAGGTGACGGAAAACACGATGTTCGTGGAGGAGGTCGATAGCAACGGGAACAAGCTCCATGACCACGAGCTTCCCTTCAAGTATTCGATGATGATTCCGCCCTTCCGGGGAATCGAGGCGGTGGCCAAGGTCGAAGGACTGGTGAATCCCGGAGGCTTTGTCGTCATAGACGAATTCCAGCGGAATCCGACCTACAAAAATATCTATTCGGCCGGAGTCTGCGTCGCCATTCCCCCCGTCGAGAAGACCCCGGTCCCGACCGGAACACCAAAAACCGGCTACATGATCGAATCGATGGTTTCGGCGATTGTCCACAACATCAAGGCCGAACTCGCCGGAAAGACCCCGGATACGAAAGGGACATGGAATGCCATTTGCCTGGCCGACATGGGGAACACCGGAGCCGCCTTCGTCGCCCTTCCCCAGATTCCCCCGCGGAATGTGGCCTGGTTCAAGAAGGGCAAATGGGTGCACCTGGCCAAAATTGCCTTCGAAAAATACTTCATCCGGAAGATGAAGACCGGAAGTTCCGAACCGATCTACGAAAAATACATGCTCAAGGCCCTGGGGATCGAGCGTCTCCAGGAAAAGTAGCCAAGAGGCCAGGACCCGACTCCGGGCCGATCGCCCGGAGTCTCCCTCCTCTCCCCCTTCTAAAAATTTTCCCCCTCCTCTTCTGATCTCTCCGTGCCAAAATTGTCAGGGATGACCGGCAAGTTTTTTCCATTGAGCCTCGGTCAGGACCTTTCCCACCGCGACATGGCCCGCCAGATGGTCGAATGTGGCCCGGGCCATGAGACGGGTCAGATGCATAAAGAGCCTTCGGCCTTCCGGAAGCGGAGGATTCCGGCTCTCCATCAACGAAAGGTAGCGGGCCCGGAGACGGTCGATGCGCTCAAACTGCCTGAGGGACCGGGTCACCATACGGCGCCTGATGGTCCGGATCCGCGCAATCTGGAAGGGGGTCAGCCCAAGCTCCCTTGAGCGGGAGAGGATATAGCTTGCCCCGGGATGGGGGCCCAAAGACTGGGGAAGGATGAAGACCGCCCCCACCTTGTTCCGGAAGAGCTCAAGCTTCTTCATCATGTCGGGGCTTGTATAGGGCTGGGAATCGGCCAGAGCCTCAGGAGCTCCTGCCAGGAAGATCCCCAGGAGACATCCTGTGAAGGCCAGAACAACCTTTGTCATCACGAATTCCTTTCAAAGAAGGTCTTGTATTTGCCGGAACCGGCGCCGGAGACGGCCGGCGGTTTAGGGAAAATTTTTCCTGACCAGCCCGAAAGAGCAATGTTAGAATCCAGAAGACTGTCCATTCCGGCACCCTGAGGCCGGAGGGTGCCACTGGAGGGCCGGAGGTGGGATTTTTTTCGTCATGGTCTCCTGACCACGCGGGGATCCGTCCGCTGTCATCCCGGGAAAGAATCTACGGATTCTTTGATTTGTTCTGGAACTGGTTCGGGGACAGTGCCAATGCCTCGAGCTGGTACTTCGGAGGTCTTCTGGCCCTGGCCGGACTTCCTGTTCTTCTCTGGAACACCTTTCTCTGGTCTCCCCTGATCATTCTTCCCTGGGCCCTTCTGGCCCTTATCTCCTACAGGACCGGAGCCACGACGGTCCTTCTGGCCATTCCGTCCCTCGGCGTCCGGGGAGGAACCCTGTTTCTGGGGGTCTGTGAAACCATCGTCCAGATCGGATGGACCACCGTCACCACCTATATCGGGGCAGTCTCCCTGGTCCGGATCTGGATGGGGAATCCTTCCGCCACACTCTCCGGCCATTCCCTTCCCCTGGTCCTCTCGCTCCTCCTGATTGCCCTGGTCCAGGGAATCACCGCCTCCCTCGGAGCCGGGGCGATCCGGTGGCTCAAATGGACCGCCTCCCTTCTCCTTCTCCTCCTCGGGGGGGTGGAAACCTGGCATGTCTTTTCCCAGTGGAAAATTCGGGAAATTCTCGACTTTCACCCCCAGGGAAGGCCGCCCTTCACTCCGGTCAGACTCTTCGACATCTCCTTCATCAATATCTGGACCTGGCTCCAGGTCGGAGACTTTGCCCGTTTTTCAAAGTCGGGGCGGGGGGCCCTGATGGGATCCTGGCTGGGGCTCTGGATCGGTCAGGCCTGGTTCGTTCTGGTCGGAGCCACGGCCGTTCTGGGGCTGGGCCTCCTGACAGGACACCTTTCCCCCGAGGACAGCGATCCCTCCCGGCTGATGGGACGGCTGGGCCTGTCCTGGGTCGCCCTTTCGGTCATCTTCCTCTCATGCATCAGCGTCAGCTCAAGCAATCTCTACGGAGCGGGACTGGCCCTTTTGTCCCTCCGAGGAGAAAAGGCGAGGGCTACGGGACCGGGCTCCTCCCTGATCCTGGTCTCGCTCATTTCGGTGGGGACGGCCTTCATCCCCCTTCTCTTTTCGAGTTTCCTCGGCTATTTTACCGGATTTCTCACCACCATCGGCGGTCTTTTCATCCCCCTGTGGGCGCTTGTCCTCACCGACTTTCTCCTGATCCGGAGAGGGAGGATCGAGTCGCAAGGGCTTTTCGAGGCCACAGAGGGCTCTTCCTACTGGGCATCAGGGGGATTTCACCCGGCCGGGATCCTGGCCCTTCTTTTCGGGATTCTCTTCTACTACGGATTCCCCCTGGCCGTCCCCTCGGTCGCGACCCTTGTCGGAGTCAGCCTTCCCACGATCCTCTGGACAGGACTGTGGTATCTCGTTCTCTTGAAAATTTTGGCCATTCATCGGGACAGGAAAAACAAAAAAAAGGAGGGAATCGGCAACACTCTGCCTCCTCCCTCCCGATATCCTGCGGCGTGATGCGACTTACTTTTTCTTGGCGACCTTGGTGTTCACCGATTCCCGCAGGGCCTTGCCCGGAGAAAACTTTGGAGCGGTCTTGGCGGCAATCCGGATTTCCTTGCCGGTCTTCGGGTTGCGGCCTGTCCGGGCCTTTCTCTGGACGGTCCCGAAGGTTCCGAACCCGACGATTGTCACCTTTTCGCCCTTCTTCATGGAACCTTCGATCGCCTTTAGAAATCCGTCAACAACTGAATGGACATCCTTTTTGGACAGCTTTGATGATTTCGAGACCTTTTCGATGAGCTCCGTCTTGTTCATGAAGCATCTCCTTGAAGAAGGTGGGGTTTAAGCCTGCAGAGACCATTCTAAAAGAAATATGAAATCCCGAAAGAGACTTCAGGCAAAGGATAGAACAAGATTTTAAAAAAAGATAGTCCGTCGTTAATGGGAAATCCGAAATTCTGGAAATCCTCCCCCTTTCACCCCGGAGTCAAAAGCCGGCGAAAGGCTTGGAGAGCCTTGTTACGAGAGGTTGCAAGCTCCACAATCGGATCCGGATAGGAGGAAAAAAAATCCTCCGATTTTTTTTCCGAACTGCCGGGAATCATCCAAGGACGATGGACAAACCGGTCCGGGATCCGGGCAAGCTCCGGGACAAACCTTCGCACATACTCCCCCCGGGGGTCGTAACGCTCCCCCTGGAGAACAGGATTGAAAACCCGGAAAAAGGGAGCCGAATCGGTTCCGCACCCCGCCACCCACTGCCAGGAGGCGAAGTTGGAGGCCGGATCGTAGTCCACCAGGTTATCAGCAAACCAGGCGGCCCCCGACCTCCAGGAAATCCCCAGGTTCTTGACCAGAAAGGAGGCCGCCACCATTCTGACCCGGTTCGTCATCCCGCCGGTTTGGCGAAGCTCCCGCATGCCGGCATCTACGAGGGGAAAGCCGGTCATTCCCCTTTTCCAAAGCTCAAACTCCCGTCCTCCGGTCTCCCAGGGATAATCAAGGAAGCTTCTCCGCAAGGGGCTCTCCATCATCTCCGGGTAGTGCCAGAGAAGATGGGCAGAAAATTCCCGCCATCCCAGCTCCTCCAGGAATTTTTCCTGGTCTTTTTCCAAAGCTTCCGATTCGCTCACCATCCACCAGATCTGGCGGGGGCTGATCTCCCCCGTGGCAAGATGGGGTGAGAGCTTCGAGGTTGCCGCATCTGCCGGAAAATCCCGCCGCCGCCCGTAGCCTGCCAGATTCTCCGCCACGAAGGCTCCAAGACGCTCATGGGCCGCCGCCTCACCCGGTCTCCAGAGCCTTCGCATCGTGTGGGCCCAGTCGGGCGCAGGAGGATCCCACCCCCAGTCCCCAAGCCGCTCTCCCCGGGGGGCCGGGACTTTGGCAATCCGGCCCGGAGCCGGAAGGGGAAGATCGGGGGGAAGACGGCTCCGGCAAGAACGCCAGAAGGGGGTAAAGATCTTCCAGGGCCCGCTCCGTCCCTCCGGAACAAATTCCGGCGGGACAAGGTAATCCGAAGACTCGGTCCGAAATGAGATTCCGGCTCCGGAGAGGACCCAGGCCACCCTCTGATCAAGGCTTCTCTCCTCGGGGGTCCGCCCCGGAGAGGCATGGACGGCTCCGATTCCCCGGTCCCTGGCAAGGCGGAACAGGATCTCCTCCGAGGGTCCCCGAAGAAGAACCAGTGTCAGGCCATGGGAGAGGAACTCGCCATTTAAGGCACGGAGACTTCCCGCAAGCCACCATTTCCGGGCCCCGTCAGGAAGGGTGTCGAGGGAGGGATCCCAGATGTAGACAGGAAGAACCGGACCCTCCCGGGCGGCCTGATAGAGAGGGGGATTGTCGGAGAGGCGCAGATTGTGACGGAACCAGACGATCGATCTCAAGGATTGCCTCCTTTCACAATGAACCCTGGAGCAGGGCGCCGGAACCCCATGAGGACACTCCGGCCTTCAGTCAAGCTCGTCCTCATCCTCCCGGACCCGCTCGACAAGGGGATCGGAGGCGGCCCTTCCGACGTCAGGGGGAGGAGGGGCCGGGACCATGCGGTCGGCCAGAAATCGCGAAAGAACGGGTCCTAAAAGGAGAACCCCCATAAACCGCAGGGTCTGAAGGGCCATGATGAAGGAGATGTCGAGATGGGGGGCCGAGGCGGCGATGATCGCCACGGAATCCATTCCTCCGGGGCTCGTCGCCAGGTAAGCCGTCAGGGGATCCATTCCCAGAATCCCGACCAGAAGGAGGGCGATCAGCCCCGAGAAGAGCACCAGGGCCAGGATCGCCATCAGGGTCCGGGGGAGGGCCGTCAGGGCGTGGAGCAGGATGGGACGGGTGAATCCCAGACCGATGCCCCACCCGAGAAGGGTGTAGGCAATGGCCAGAAGAAGAGGGGGAAGGGTGATCGAAAGTCCCGCCTCCGCATGAAGGACCGATCCCAGAACCATCGGAAGGAGCATGGCCCCCGCCGGAATCTTCGAAAACCTTCCCGCCACGGCCCCCAGGGAGAGGACCAGGAGAGTCTCCAAGAAGCTCTTCCAGGGAACGGCCGCAAAAAGGGAGAAGGAGGTTGGGGGAAGACCGGGGGCGGGAAGCCAGAAACGGACAACCAGGGAGGCAACGGTCACGACGACCACCACGCGCAGGTATTGCATGAAGGCCACGAGTCTTGCGTCGGCCCCGTAGGCCTCGGCCATCACCATCATGACGGAGGCGGCCCCCGGCGAGAGCCCCCAGATGGCGGTCGTTCCGGGAAGGATCCCAAGGCGCCCCAGGAGCCATCCAAAAAAACTGGCGGCGGCAATGGTGGAAAAAACCACCAATAAAAGGAGGGGCCACTGGGTCCGGAGGCTTCCCAGGATCGACGGGGTAAGCATGCGGGCGATCATGGTTCCGATGACGGCCTGGGAGGCCAGATGAAGGAGGGGAGAAATCCGGAGCGCCATCCCGCGGGTGGCCAGAATGATCGCGGCCACCATGGGGCCCATGAGAAGGGAGGCCGGAAGCCGGGCCAGGGAAAAAAGAAGGGAAAGCCCCACGGAGAGGAGCAGGAGAAGGGTCCACGAGGCGGCCCGGCTCCCCGGAAGTGGCGGCAGGAGAGGAAGGATGGGCATAATTCCTTACCTTAAACCCGGAGGGGAGCCGGAACAAGGGGAAAGGAGAAAAAGGAAAGAATCACCCCCTCCTTTTCGAAAGGACGAAGAGATGGTAGCGGTTGGCGAGCTCCACCCGCCCGCTCCCGGGATCCTGATAGGGGGTGAAGGCCTCCATGGCCCTTTCGAAAAGCTCGGATTCAAGATCCTTCCGGCCTCCCAGAAGGAGGGCGAACCGTCCGGTTCCTATGATCGCCCTTGCCGCCGACAGGCGGTCCCGGAAACGAAAGAGAAGCCAGCGGGACTCGTGGGCGAGGATTTCAAGGCCGGCCTCCCCTGTGACAGAAAAGAGCCAGGGAGTAAGTCCTGGAGAAAAGGGGGATTCAAGCGGGGGAATCGGGCTTGGGACCGGGTGAGGCCAGCTTTCGACAATGGCTCTTGAGACCGCTCCCAGGGCCGTCTCGGAGGGCGGCCCCCAGGCCGAGAATCCGTAGAGCCCCTCCGGTTTCAGGAGACGGGAAATGGCCGCGATCTGGGCCCCTGGATCTCGTGAGAAGATGGTTCCCATGGAGGAGATCACCGTTCCGAAGCTTTCCGGGGCAAAGGGCAGACGGTCCTGGTCGGCCACCACCCCATGGCTTCCTCCCACCTTTTCCCTGGCAAACCCCAGCATCCGGTGGGAGAAGTCGCACCCGACGGCGGGCCGGGGGGTGTGCCGCCTCTCGAGGGCCGCCAAGGCCGTCCCCGGACCGCAGGCCAGATCCAGGACCGGAGAAGGAAGGGGAGAGGGAAGAAGGAGGGCCAGATGGTGCGAGACCTCTTCAAGGTGGAGGGCAAAGCCCTCCCTGTAGGACGGAGCCGCCTCTTCCCACCCCCCGCGGATGGACATCGGTTGGCTGGTCTCTTCCGCCATTTTTCTCCTCCTTGTCCTTTCTCATAGTCCCGGCTCATACCCTATAATCAACGTGAGGTCTCATACACAAAAAAAGGTCTGCCCCCGTCGGAATCTTTCAATTCCCGGGAGGTGTCTCATGAGATCCGGAGACTCCCGAAAGGGAAAGACCCGGTGGTCCGGTCTCACAATGCCAAAGGAGGACGAATGTCGTCCATGACGGATCCCATTGATCCGGGCCTTCTGGCCCGGACACTCCTTCCGGCCGATGGCCTGATCCTTGCAGCCGGAGCCGGAATGGGAGTGGACTCCGGACTTCCCGACTTCCGGGGAACGGAAGGGTTCTGGCGGGCCTACCCCGCTCTCGGCCGCTTCGGAATCCGGTTCGAGGAGATCGCAAATCCCCGCGCCTTCCACGACGATCCCCGTCTGGCCTGGGGATTCTATGGACATCGACTTCTCCTCTACCGGAAAACCCGGCCCCACGAAGGCTTCGGAAGTCTTCTGGAACTGTCCGCCCGCTACCGGCACGGCTCCTTCGTCTTCACTAGCAATGTTGACGGACAGTTTCAGAAGGCCGGATTCGGTGAAGAAAGAATCGTCGAGTGTCATGGATCCATCCACACCCTCCAGTGCCTTGAAGATTGCGGAAACCTCCTCTGGAGCGCCGAAGATTTTCACCCCGAGATCGACAGCGACTCGGGGAGGCTGCTCTCCCCCCTCCCCCGCTGTCCCCGCTGCAAGGCCCTGGCCCGGCCCGGGATCCTCATGTTCGGCGATGACGGATGGAACGACAGCCGGACACGCGGGCAGGAGAGACTTTTTCGGAACTGGAGACGGACGGTCTCACGTCCGGTGGTCATCGAAACAGGAGCGGGAATGGCCATCCCCACGGTCCGTCTCTTCGGAGAGGCCCAGAGGGCCCCGATAATTCGCATCAATCCCCGGCAGTGGCACACGGAACGGGAGGGGGACATCGCCCTTCCTCTCGGGGCCCGGGAGGGAATCAGCCTCCTTCTCCGGACCATCCGGGAGCGGGAAGGTTCAGACGAGGGCCATTGACCCAAGACAGCGAGCCATCTCCTCCTCCATCATCTCCGCCGGATAATGGATCCGCCACCCATGGCCGGGAAGGACCCATTCGAAGCGGTAGGACGCCAGGCGCTCCATGGACCGGATCTGCTCCTTCCAGGAGAACCAGCATGTGCGTCGCGACGCCCTGAGCCCCTTTTTGGCGGGGCTATAGGAGAGGTGGTCCCCCGTGAAGAGATACCGGTCCTGAAAGAGAAGGCAGGTCGAGCCCGGGGTGTGGCCGGGAGTGGGAATGAGAAGAAGATCGGGATCAAGCCGGACAGCCCCCTGCCCCGTAAGGAGGCGCTCGATCCCCCGGGTCCCGAGGCCGGAATCGGCCTCATGGAGAATCCGTTCGCATCCGAAATGGCGATGGAACTTTTCATGGTCGGCCACATCGTCCGAATGGGTCAGGAAGAGGAGGGCCACGCCTCCCAGAGCCTCGAGCCTCTCGACGATAGGTTTGGCAAAACGGGGGGAATCGACCAGGATGTTTCCCCCGGGTCGTTGGATCAGGTAGCCCATGGCGCCGAAGCTTTTGGGGGAGGTGAATCCGCACTCGAAGACGGGGCCGTCGATCCGCTCCGGGAAGAGGCTCTCAACCGATCCGGGATCCACCCGGGTCAGGGTTCCAATCGCGGAGACGGGACAGGAGACAAGGGCCCCGAGGGCACGATCGAAGGCGGCCCGGTCTTCCGGCTGGCGGAAGACCCGGGCCATCTCCCCGGCGTCATCGAAGGTCCCGGGAGCCAGCCGCTGGCAGACGCCGCAGTCGATGCATCCGGAATCGACAAAAAACTCCCCCGGAACATTGGAAGACAACCTGTTGGCGATCTTTGCCATGACAATCCTCCGAAAGCGGAACTCCCCCAAGACTCCGATGGTCGATATCACCGTCGGAAACCCAGAACTCTGTCAGGGACTCTCTTGATTTTAACAGGGGTCCGGGACGGGGGAAAGGCGGCCTCACCTCCTCCCGTGGTCCCGTTTTGCAGGAAAACCGACTTTTTTCTTGTCACCCTCCTCCCGACTGTGTTATCTAACACACACTCCCTGACCCGTAATCCAAAGATCCGGAAGATCCCGACTCCCCGGAAGGGCACGGCCGGTCCGTCCTCAAAATGGCTTGGACCCTGGAAGAGTCACCCGGAAGATCCGAAGAAGAAAAGACCGCTTCTTACCTTCACAGGATATGCCAAAACCGTTTCACCAACGGGCTTTTGGGAGGGGGCTGACCATGGAATTTTATCCGATTGCCCTGCTGGTAATCATTGCTCCCCTCGCGGCCTCCCTGGCCTTCCTCTCCGGCCCAAACCCGATCCCCCCGGGGGTCTACCGGTTTGGCACAATGGCCCATCTCCTCTCTTTTGTTGCCGCCCTGGCCCTCCTTTTCCACGTGGGCGCTCCAGGGATGGCCCCCGTCTCCCATCTCCTCCTCTCCTCCCCCTGGGAGGTCCTCTCGATCGGACTCTCCGTCGACAGGCTGGCCGCGGTGATGATGGTGCTGATCGCGGGGATCGGAACCATCATCCATCTCTATTCCATCCGCTTCATGGGGGATGAAAAGGGAGCCGGAAGGTTTCACGCCCTCCTCTCACTCACCACCGCGGTCCTTCTTTTCATGGTATCGGCGTCGAGCCTCCTGGGCCTCTTTCTCTGCTGGCAGCTTCTGAGCGCGCTTCTCGCCCTCCTGGCTTACAACCATTTTCACCGTCCCACCGCCCGGGGAGCCTTCCGGACCTTCATCATGCTCCGGGCGGGAGACCTCTTTTTCCTTTCGGGTCTTCTCGTGGCCTATCATTTCTACCGGACCACCGAGTTTTCCCTTCTCTTCTCGCGTGCCCTCACCCACCCCCAGACCCTTGTCCTCTCATTGGCCGGAAGGCCTCTCACCCTTTCCGCAAACACCCTGGCGGCCCTCCTGATTTTTTTCGGGGCCATGAGCAAGTCGGCCCAGTTTCCCCTCCATATCTGGCTCCCCGATTCCCTCTATGCCCCGACGCCGGTCCATGCCCTTCTTCATGCGGGAATCATCAACGCCGGCGGGTTTCTGCTGAACCGGCTCGCCCCCCTTTACGGGCACACCCCGGCGACACTTCACACGATCTTTGCCGTGGGGCTTCTGACAGCCATCCTGGGGGCCTGCCTGATGCTGACCCAGAACGATATCAAGAAAACCCTGGGTTACTCGACCATCGGACAGATGGGATACATGATCATGGAATGCGGTCTGGGGGCCTTTTCCCTGGCCGTCTTTCACCTCATCGCCCACGGCCTCTTCAAGGCCACCATCTTTTTGAACTGCGGGAACGTCATCCACAAGGCCCGAAGGGACCCGAGGCTCCCCGAACGGACGGAGGAGGGAGAGGGGGGGGACTTTTCTCCCCTGACCTGGACCACCGGCCTTCTCACAACACTGCTCCTCCCCCTCGTACTCCTTCTCGTGGTCCACGGCGTCCTTTCAATCCTCTCGGCCGATTCCCGGGGAGCCATCATCTTTCTTTTCTTCAGCTGGATCACCTCGGCCCAGGCCATCCTGACCCTTTACCGCCTGAGAGCCCTGGGATCCTGGAAAGTCGCCGCCATCATGCTTCTGACCCTGGGGCTGGTGACCGCGACCTATCTGGTGGCGGTCGAAAGGTTTACGACCTTTCTCTATCCCGACCGGACGGTCGCCGCCTCCTATTTCCGGGCGGGCGCCCTTCCGGATCCTCTCTTCAGCCTTCTCATCCTTTCGGCCTCCCTCTCCATCCTTCTCTACTGGATCTCGGCCCTGGGAAGAAGCCACGGGTCACCGGTCTGGATGAACAGGAAGCTAAAGGAAGGCTTCTTTCAGCTAAAGGCCCACCTCTATCTCTTCTTCCTGAACCGTCTCTATCTCGACCGCCTCCTCGGTCGCTCCGGGGAACTGCTCCGGCGGGGAGCCCAGGCCCTTGACAGAAGTCGCCTCCTCCTGCCGGTCGGGGTTCTTGTTACGCTCCTGCCGGCCATCGGCTCTCTTCCCTCCCTGATCCGCCTTTCCACCCAAAGTCTCCTTCTCCTCCTTCTTTGCGCTCTTGCCCTTCCCCTCCTCCCCCTTCACCTCCTCTACCGGACCCTCCTGACCCATCTTCCGGGCCTCCTTCCGGTCCTTGCGGCCCTTCTCCTTCCGGCGGGAGGTTTTGTCCTGGCCTCGGACCTTCTGCCCACTCTCCCTCCGGCCCTTCTGGACACCCTCGGGCACCTGGCTCTCTTTGGAGCCTTCTAGGGGGGCTTCAGGGCGATGCTCCAAAAAGAGGTCCTTCCCCTCCTGGCCGATACCAGCCTTTCCTTCTTCTCCATCCTCTGGTGGCATCTCTCCCGGGAGGGGGCGGCGACCGCAGCCGATACTCTCTTTGCCGGGGGCGCGACCCTGGTGACGGCCGGAATGATTCTGGTCTGGACACGAATCCGGGCAAGATACGGAAACCTTCCTCCGGAACGGATCGGGGGCCTTGCCGAAGCCATGCCCCGGCTCGCGCTTCCGGTTATCCTTCTGGCCATGGCCGGGGCGGGTCTTCCTCCCTTCGGCCTCTTCTCGGGCTTTCTCATGCTCCTTCTGGGCTCCCCCGATCCCGTTGGCCGGCCGGCCTCCGGGCTCCTGATTCTCTTCGTCTGGTTTTTGGCCTCCTGGACCATGTTCCGTCTCATGCAGCGTCTTCTTTTCGGGGAGAGGAAGGGAGAGCTTGTCGCCAGGGATCTCGCAGGGCCCGAAATCGCCCCCCTTGTCCTGGTCCTCATCGTCCTTGTCGTCCTGGGTCTCATCCCCTACCTCGCCCCCTCAGGGGGAGCAATCGACAGGGCCCTCTTCCCCGGAAAGGGAGCGGCATGAAGGCGGGCCTGTCTCCTTCTTCCTTTACGGAAGACCAGCGCATGGCCCTCCGGGGCAAGGTTCTTCTCGCGGGGGAGATTATTGCCAAAAGCTGGCCCATGCGGACCTTTGTCCACCACAATCCCCTTCACGGACTGGAATTCCTGCCCTTTTTCCACGCCGTGAGGGCCGCCTCCCAGAGTCTGGGTGGCCGGGGATACCTGTCGGATGAGGAGTTCCGGGAGATCTTCCGTTCGGGAAGAATCCAGCCAGACCACCTGGACCGGGCCCTGGCAGAGGTCGCTGGATCCCCTCCCCCGGTGGTGCTTCCGGAAGGGAGGACGATCACCCGGCTCGAGGTCTTCCGGGCCCAGCTCCTGGCTCCGCTCTCTCCCCCTTCCCCCGCGCACATCGAGGCCGTCCTGGGCCACCATCCCGACCGGACCCTGATTCTGTCCCTGGTTTCCATTCTCTCCTCATCTCCCTTCCGGGGCGGATCCCAGGAGGAGATCGCGAGCGCCCCCGGGGGCCCCGGGGATTTCACCGGATGGGGGGAGGGAGGCTCCACCCTCTCCGACTGGTCCGACAAAAGCTTCGGAACCCGGATAACGGAGCTGATCAACGGCGAAATGATCAAGTGGTGCGAAGCCTTCCTGGATGAAAACCATGCCACCTGGTCCATGCCGGGACGGGAGCAGGGCCTTTACCGGGCCTGGAAGTCCCTTTGCTCCCTGGAGTGGTCCCCGTGCGACATCAAAAACCACCGGAGGCGTCTTGACATCCTCCCCGGGGCCCCCGAAGATGCCCTCCTGGAGCATCTGGAAGTTCTCGAGATCCCTGATGAGCTTCACCAGGGATACCTCTCCCGGCACCTGGCCGCCCTTCCCGGGTGGGCGGCCTTCATCAAATGGCGGGCCGACCAGAGCGACTATCCCTTCCAGCTCTCCTATCCGGCCGACCTGGTCGAGTATCTGGCCGTGCGGCTCTGGTACGAAAGGGAACTGGTCGCCTCCGCCATCCGGGAAAATCTGGAAAGGGGCGAAGGGAGGAAAGGCTCCCAGGAGAGAAAGGACAGCCTTGGGCTTTCCCGGCCCCAAAACCCCGGATCGGAAAACCGGACCGGACTCCTGGGCGATGGCTTGAGACTTGTCCGGCTGGCACGGGAGCTTGGGCTTTCCCCGGAGGCCCTTTCCAGCGCGGCTCCCCGTGATCTCCTGACCCTGCTTGGCTGGATGGACTCCTTCCCGGAGGAAGCCCACGGAGCAGTCTGGCTTGAGTCCTATGAAAGGGGATACCGGGAGCCGCTGCTCGCCTCTGTCAGAGGCGCTTTTTCCGACCTTCAGGAGAAAACAGGCAGCAAGGCCGGATCAGAAGCTTCCTTGGACAAGGTCCGGCCCCAGGCCCAGGCCGTCTTCTGCATCGACGTCCGCTCCGAGCCCTTCCGCCGCCACCTCGAATCCTCCGGAGACTATGAAACCTTCGGTTTTGCCGGATTCTTTTCGGTCTTTGTCCGCTACCGGGCCCTGGAGAGCCGCCACGAGACCGACCAGTTCCCCGTCATCATGAAGGCCCGGAACAATGTCCGGGAGGTCCCCCGCTCCTACCATGGGGGACTCCTGGACCGCCACCGCTCGGGACACCGGGTTCTCCATGCGGGCCACACGCTTCTCCACGACCTGAAGGAAAATGTGGTGACCCCCTATGTCGCCGTCGAGACCCTGGGCTGGTTCTATGGGCTGCCCCTGGTGGGCAAGACCCTGTTTCCGGTCCTCCAGAGCCGCCTGGCCTCGGCAATCCGGCGCCTCTTCGTCCCCCGGGTCTCGACGACATTGACCGTGGACAAGCTTTTGCGGGAGGAGGTGAACGAAATGCTGGCTGGCGAGCAGCGGGCGGTCATCCGCCGGGCCCTGAAGGAGGAATTCGGAGACCGGGAGCTCAATCTTTCCCTTGAGCGTCTGGAATTTCTACGGCAGAGGGCTCTGGAGATGATCACCCCGGACCAGGCCAAAGCGGTCCGCCGGTCTCTGCCTGCGGCCCTCTCTCCTTTGGAGGAGGACGCATTCGTCCGCATCCTGAGGAACCGCTACCGGATCACCCCCGGGTGGGCCTTTGCCCGGATGGAGAAGATGACCCGGATCGGATTTTCGACAGACGAACAGATCCTGACCGTGGAGACCGCCCTCAGGATGATGGGAATGACAAGAAACTTCGCCCGTCTCGTCCTCTTTTGCGGCCACGGGAGCACCTCGGACAACAATCCCTTCGAGTCGGCCCTGGACTGCGGCGCCTGCGGAGGAAACAAGGGAGGCCCCAATTCCCGGATCCTCGCTGCCATGGCCAACCGGCCCCATGTGCGGGAGGGACTCGAAAAACGCGGGATCACGGTTCCCGCAGACACCTTCTTCATTGCCGGAGAGCATGACACGACCACCGACACCGTGACCCTTTTCGACCTCGAGGATCTTCCCCATACCCACAACGACGATCTTCTCAGGTTTTGCGAAAGCCTTCGGGAGGCCGGCCTTCGAAATGCCCGGGAGAGAGCCGCCCGCTTTCCGGAATTTTCGGAAAACCGACCCTCCCGCCGGCCCTTCCGTGAGGCGAGGAGGCGAAGTGCCGACTGGAGCCAGGTCCGCCCGGAGTGGGGACTGTCGGGGAATGCCTCCTTCATCATCGGCCGGCGGGACCTGACCCGAAGCCTCGATCTCGGAGGGCGGGCCTTTCTCCACTCCTACGATTACCGGGAAGACCCCTCGGGCCGTCTTCTCGAAGGGATCATGACGGGGCCCCAGGTCGTCGGGGAGTGGATCAGCATGGAGCACTATTTTTCGACGGTCGACAATGAGGTTTACGGAGGGGGAAGCAAGATCTACCATAACGTCGTCGGCCGTTTCGGTCTCATGACCGGACCCCAGAGCGACTTGAGGACAGGACTTGCCAGACAGACGGTCCGGAGGGGAGACCGGCCCTACCACGAACCGATGCGCCTCCTGACCCTGATCGAAGCCCCGCCCGAACGGATCGGCGAGATCATTCTCCGTCACCTGATCCTCCAGCAATTCTACGACAACGAATGGGTTCGGCTGACCTCCCTCGATCCTTTAGACGGAACCGTCCGCCTCTATCTCCTGAAGACGGGGTGGATCCCCGCGGACCCGGAAGAGCCTCCCACCCCCCCACGAGAAAGAGGAAATCCATGAACGATCTCGTCCTTCACCCCATGAAAGAGATCCGGATCATCATTCCCGGAGAGCATGCGAAGTTTGCCACCGATTTGCTTGACACCGTCAAGGCAACGGGATATACGATCATCAGTAACATCTCCGGGAAGGGCCACCACGGGTTCCACACCTCCCATGCGATGTTCAATGACATGGAAAGCCTGGTCATGATTTTCACCGTGGTTCCCCAGGAAAAGGTGAAACCTGTCCTTTCGGGATTGACTCCCCTGTTCAGCCGATACCCGGGGGTGATGTTCGTCTCCGATGTCTCGGTGAGCCGGCTTGAATACTTCTCGGATCTTCCCGGCCAGGAATAACGACAGGGGCTCTCCCCTCCGGGGGCATAGGCTAGGGATCCCTCCCTGGATACGGAGGGGTGTGGCAAGGACCTCTTGATACTGGGAGGATCGAATGGATCAGGCGTCAGTCAAGGCTCCCCTCGACGTTCCGGCAGACCGCCGGAACACCTGGACAGAAAACTACCGTCTGATGACCCGCAACACCGGGCGCCTCTTCCTGATGGCGGGGGACCAGAAGGTCGAACATTTGAACGACGACTTCCATGGACACGGGATCGATCCGGAGGATGCCTCCCCGGAGCATCTCTTCCGGATCGCCGCGGCCTCCCCGGTGGGCTGTTTTGCCACCCAGCTCGGTCTGATCGCCCGGTACGGGGCGAGTTACCCCGACATCCCCTACCTGGTCAAACTCAATTCGAAGAGCCATCTGGTCAAGACCGCCCAGCGCGATCCGGTCTCCCGCCAGTGGCAAACGATGGATCAGGTGGCCGGATTCGTCCAGTCCTCGGGGCTCCGCATCGTCGGGGTAGGATATACCATCTACCCCGGAAGCGAATTCGAGCCCGAAATGCTGACCGAGGCCTCCCGACTGATCAATGACGCCCACAGGATGGGAATGGTTGTGGTGATCTGGGCCTATCCCCGCGGAAAGGCCGTCACCCGCGAACAGGATCCCCATCTCGTGGCCGGAGCCGCCGGGGTTGCCGCCTGTCTGGGCGCCGACTTCGTCAAGGTCAATCCCCCGCTTTCCCCGGAGGGAAACCCGGACGGACACCTGCTCGCCGAAGCCGTCAAGGCCGCCGGAAGAACAGGCGTGGTCTGCGCAGGGGGCCACGAAACCACTCCGGAAGCCTTTCTTACCCGGCTTCATGAACAGATCCATGAAGGGGGAACCGTCGGATGCGCGACCGGGCGCAATGTCCACCAGCGGTCTCTGGAAGAGGCCATCAGCCTCTGCAAGGCCATCCATTCCGTGGCCCTCGCCAACGAAACCCCCCGGGAGGCCCTGAGATTTTTCCAGAAAAAACATTGAAAAAAGCGAAGGCAGGATTCCTCCCAAGTCGGCCTTTTGGGGGGTGGAGCCGACAGGAATTGAGAGGAGACCCGACATGAGGTCAGAGCCAGGGGATCGTGGAAAATGAGGATTTTCAAGAGAACCCCGGGGTGTCCCCTGACACCATGGATCGTCGGGGGCCTTGCCCTGGGAGTCATTTTGCTCTCCCAGACGGCCCGGGCCTCGGAAGACCTGACCGACAAGGCCCAGGCGGCGGGAGACGCCCTTTCGAAATCCGTGGAGAAGGGGATCCACAAGACCGGCGATTACCTAAAGAGCGATTCCTTCCACCAGAAGATGCATCAGATCACGACCCGGGCGGGCGAGGCGATCACCAACGCCGGAAACTGGGTGGGCCGGGAACTGGACAAGATCAAGGACTCCGGTTCCGCCAAAAAATAAGGCAGCCCTTAACAGACCCTTTAAGGAAGAGGTTCTTTCGAAGGGACAGGAGACCCTGGAGGACCAAATCCCCGAAGGGTCCCTCCCGATCCTGAAACGGGAGAGCCCCCCTCCCCCCACCTTGAACATGAGGGCCAATCCCTTCATCGGCCGTGTCTTTGGAGTTCCTAGCCCTTCTGTTCGGAGGAGGGGTCCGGTTCGGAGCTCCCGGTTCCGAAGGACCGGCCCTTTCCGTCAAGAATCCTGTGTTCGGCCAGAAACTCCCTCATCCGAAGAAGGCACGACAGGACAATCTCCTGTTCTTCCGGCGAGAAGGAATCGAAGATCGACGACACCCGGTCCATGAAGGGGGTGCAGAGACCTTCGAGAGACTTTTCCGCCTTGGGGGTGAGCGAGACGATCGTCACCCGGCGATCGGCCGGAAGAGGTCTCCGTTCGACCAGGCCTTCCCGCTCGAGCACGTCCACATGGGCGGTGATATTGGTGGCCGTCACCCCCAGACGGTCTTTGAGGGCGCTCATCATCATCGGTCCGTACTCGTAAAGGCTCCCCAGAAGATACATCCGCTGCGGGGTGATCCCCTCCTGCTCCATCTGGGACTCCGCCCATCGCACATAGGCCGGCCCCAGCATCCAGAAGAGTTTCATGAGCTTGATCCGGACCGGTGTGTCACCCGACAGGTCCGGACTGCACATCCCTTTTTTTTCCTCCTCCAACCTCTCTCCCCTCCTTTCTTATTCCTGATTCCCCTCATTCTACCATATTATTTCGATTTCAAATATTTCATTAGTTGACCATAAATGATTGGGTTGTTTAAAATTGAGCAAACAGGAATTTGACGCTTCTGGGGGATATGGGAATGTTCCGACACGTTGTTTCGAGTTTCCGAAAGATGAGCTTCCCATGACCGGTCCGCCCCGGAATGCGGGGACCTTTCGGCCTGCCGGAGCGATTCTTGTCCTCCTTTGGCTCATCCTTTCAGGGTGCGCCGTCGGCCCTGATTTCAAAAAACCGCCTGGCCCCGCCGGCAAGCAGTTCACGCGCCATCCCGTCCCGGCCTCCATCGGGGAGAAGGATGCCCGGGGAGAGGGTCGCCAGATCCTGCGCGTCGACCAGGAGATCCCGGGCCAATGGTGGAGACTCTTCCATTCGGAGGCCCTAAACGGCCTGATCGAGCGGGCCCTTGTTGCAAACCCCGATCTTCGCGCCGCCGAGGCGACCCTCCTCGAGGCGATGGAAAACACCTCGGCCGGCCGGGGAGCCTTCGCCCCCTCGGCCAGCGGAACTCTCCAGACGGTCCAGCAGTATTTCAACGGGGCCGCCTTCGGCCTTCCCCAGCTCTCGAGTCTCTTCACCCTCAACACAGGCTCCGTCAGCGTCACCTACCCCCTGGACCTCTTCGGGGGGATAAGACGTCAGGTCGAGTCTTTAAAGGCCCAGGAGGACTACCAGCGCTTCGAACTCGAGGCCTCCTACCTGACCCTGACCTCCAACATCGTCCTCTCCGTGGTCCAGGAGGCCTCCCTCACGGCCCAGATCGACGCCACGAAGGCGATCATCCGGGCCCTGAAAAAGGAACGTGACAGCGTCCGGCGCCAGTTCGCCCTGGGGCTTGCCTCCCGGGCGGCGGTCCTCGTCCAGGAGACCGCCCTGGCCCAGGAACGGAGCACCCTACCCGGGCTCATGAAACAGCGCTCCCTGGCCCGACACCAGCTTTCGGTCTATCTCGGACGTTTTCCCGGAGAGGATGTCGGCGACAGGTTCAGGCTGGAGGATCTCCATCTTCCCGGGACTCTCCCAGTCAGCCTTCCCTCCCGCCTGGTCGAGCACCGCCCCGACATCCAGGCGGCCTCGGCCCAGCTCCACGCCGCCAGCGCCCAGGTCGGAGTCGCCACGGCCAACATGCTCCCCCAGATCACCCTGACCGGCCAGTACGGGAGCGAAAGCATCGCGGGATACTTTGCCCCCGGAAGCCAGTTCTGGAGCTACGGGCCCGGCCTGAATGTCCCGCTCTTCCAGGGAGGAACGCTGTTTTTCCGGAGAAAGGCCGCGATCGCCGCCCTCAAGGCCGCCCGGGCCAAATATGAAAGCACGGTCCTCGCCGCCTTCCAGAATGTGGCCGACACACTCCGGACCCTGGAGGCCGATGCCGAGACCCTGGAGGCCGAGAAGGCGGTCTTTCGGGCCGCCAAAGAGAGCTTTTCCATTTCCCGCCACCAGTTCTCGGCCGGAGCGATCGGCTACCCCACCCTCTACAACGCCGAACAGAACTACGAGCAGGCCCGCATCGCCCTGATCCAGGCCCAGGCTGCCCGCATCGCCGACACGGCCGCCCTTTTCCAGGCCCTGGGCGGAGGGTGGTGGAACATGGCTCCGGCCTCACCCAAGGGGGTAGGTCTTCAAAAGTCCGCCTCCACCCCCGTGAAAGGCTCCCATTCATGAGAGGAGCCGACAATCTTCCGCTCAAATTCTTAGGCCCCCCGGGGATCCGGCCATGATCACCTTCTTTATCCGGCGCCCAATCTTCGCCTCCTCCATCGCCATCATCATGGTGCTCACCGGGCTGATCTCCTTCCGCTTTCTCCCGGTCTCCCAGTTTCCCGACATCACCCCTCCCGAGGTGACCGTCACCACCAACTATCCGGGTGCGAGCGCCCAGGTGGTCGCCGACACGGTGACGACCCCCCTTGAGCAGCAGATCAGCGGCGTTCCGGGGATGGCCTACATGTCCTCCGTGAGCTCAAACGACGGGAGCTCGACCATCACCATCACCTTCAAGGTCGGCTATCCCATCGACATTGCGGCCGTGGACGTCCAGAACCGGATCTCGCAGGCGACGGCCCAGCTTCCCGCCATCGTGAACCAGGGCGGGGTCGTGGTCCAGAAGCGTAACCCCAACTTCGTCCTGATCGTGAATCTCCTCTCCCCCGACGGGAGCGTCGATCCGGTGACGCTCAGCAACTACGCCTACCTCCAGCTTGTGGATCCCCTGAAGCGGCTTCCGGGGGTAAGCGATGTCCAGATTTTCGGGGAACGGCGCTACTCGATGCGGGTCTGGCTCGATCCGGACCGCCTGGCGCGCCTCGGAATCACCGCGGTGGATGTCCAGAACGCCATCGCGGAACAGAATATCCAGGTCGCCGGAGGCAAGATCGGCGAATCCCCCGCCCCCCGGGGAACGATGTTCGAATACCAGATCAACGCCCTCGGCCGCCTTAAAACTCCCGAGGAGTTCGGAGGGATCATCCTGAAGGCCGGAACCGCCAGCAACGCGGTGGTGCGCCTCAGGGACGTGGCCCGGATCGAGCTCGGGGCCCTGCAGTACACCTCCTCGGCCTCCCTCGACGAATCCCCCACGGTCGCCCTCGGCATTTTCCAGATGCCCGGCTCAAATGCCCTCGACCTCGACCAAAAGGTCCGGGACAAGATGTCCGAGCTCTCCCGGCACTTTCCCAAGGGACTCACCTACACCATCAAGTACGACACGACAAAGTTCGTCTCGGCCTCCATGCGGGAGGTGGTCCTGACCCTTGGCGCGGCCCTTCTGCTCGTCTTCGGCGTCGTCTACCTCTTTCTCCAGAACTGGCGGACCATGCTGATCGCGGGGATCGCGATCCCTGTCTCGATGATCGGCACCCTCACCGTCATGAAGATGGTCGGATTTTCCCTGAACACCGTGAGCCTCCTGGGCATGGTTCTGGCCATCGGACTCGTGGTGGACGACGCCATCGTGGTGGTCGAGAATGTCGAGCGCCAGCTCGAACACGGAGCCACCTCCCTTGAGGCCGTCCAGATCGCCATGGGGGAGGTGACCGGCCCCATCATCGCAACCTCGGCCGTCCTGGGGGCGGTCTTTGTCCCGGTGGCCTTCCTTCCGGGAATCACGGGCCAGCTCTACCGGCAGTTCGCCCTGACGATCGCCATATCGGTCGGGATCTCGGCCTTCAACTCGCTCACGCTCACACCGGCCCTCTCCGCCTGGCTTCTAAAGCCCGGACAGGCCTCTTCCTTCCGGATCTTCCAGGCCTTCAACCGGCTCTTCGAAGCCGCCCGGGAACGCTACCGGAGGTTCATCCGGACGATGATCCTGCACCGCGGAACAGCCCTGGGGGTCTTTCTGGCGGGGGCTCTCCTGACCTTCGGCCTTTTCGGGCGGGTCCCGAAAACCTTTCTTCCGGTCGAGGACCAGGGATACTTCTTCGTCATCGTCCAGCTTCCGGACGGGGCCTCCCTTCAGCGAACGAATGCCGTCACCCGGACTGTGCGAAAGATCCTCCTGGCCCAGCCGGGGGTCCAGGACGTGGTCTCGATCAGCGGGCTCAACTTCCTGACCTTCGCCACCCAGTCGAGCAGTGCCGCGGCCTTCGCCATTCTCAAGCCCTGGGACGAGCGGGGTCGCACCCTGACCGCGACCTCCATCGTGAATGCCGTCAGGCCGAAGCTTCTGGCGATCCCGGAGGCCATTGCCCTGAGCTTCGATCCTCCCTCCATCCCGGGACTGGGATCGACCGGGGGATTCGAATTCGAGGTGGAGGATCTCACCGGTCAGGGAAGCCTGGCCCTCGACCGGGCCACCCAGGCCGTCATCGCGGAGGCGAGAAAACAGCCGGAGATCGACGGACGCCAGGTTTTCACGACCTTCAGCACCGCCACCCCCCAGTTCAACTACGACCTGGACCGGACCCGGGCCAAGCTCCTGGGGCTGACCCTTCCCGACATCTTCAATACCCTCCAGATCTACCTGGGGTCCTTGTATGTGAACGACTTCAACCTCTATGGCCGGACCTTCCGCGTCACGATCCAGGCCGACAAGAGCCATCGGGGAGACCAGGGCTCCCTCTCCCGGTTTTACGTAAGAAACGCCACGGGGGCCATGGTCCCGCTCTCCGAGCTCGGCCGTCTCCGTCCGGTGGTGGGCCCCGAGACCATTTCCCACTACAACATTTACGGAGCGGCCAAGATCAGCGGCGGAGCCGCCCCCGGATACAGCTCCGCCGAGGCCATCGCGGCCATGGAGCGCGCCGCCGGACGGGCTCTCCCCGGAACCTTCGGCTACGAGTGGACCGGGATCACCTATCAGGAGCTGAAGGTGGGGGCCGTCCAGAAGATCACCTTCGCGGTCTCCCTGGCCTTCGTCTTTCTCTTTCTTGCCGCCCTCTACGAAAGCTGGTCCATGCCCTTCATGGTGATCCTGGCCGTGCCCCTGGCCATCTTCGGGGCCATGCTCGCCCTGTGGCTCCGGGGAAAACAGCTCGACGTCTACTCGGAAATCGGCTTTGTCATGCTGATCGGGCTCTCCGCCAAGAATGCGATCCTGATCGTCGAATTCGCGCGCCATCTGCGGGAAAAGGGGATGGGAATCGTGGAGGCGGCCATGGAGGCCGGACAATTAAGGCTCCGCCCGATCCTCATGACGGCCTTCGCCTTCATCTTCGGGGTAATCCCCCTGATGATGGCCAGCGGGGCCGGAGCCGCAAGCCGCCAGTCGATCGGCACCACCGTCTTCGGGGGAATGCTGGCCGCCACGATCCTGAGCCTGGGATTCGTCCCGGTCTTCTATGCGGTCATCGAAAGGCTCCGGAGCGGCCGGCAACGAGAATCCTCCCTCTCCGACACGATCCCCTCATGAGTCCAGGCAAAAGACCCATCATCCGAGGAGAGAAAATCCCATGAAACGCCCCCCTTTGTCCCCGAGATTCCTGGTCCTCCTTTTTCTGGTCGGAGGCGCCCTGCTTTTTGCCCTGGGTGGCTCCCGGGGACTCTTCCATTTCCGGAGAGCTCCCTCCTCTCCTCCGTCGGCAGGCTTCCGGATGCCCGTTCCCGTCTATCGGGTCGTCCCGGTCTCCCTTCCGGTCACCCGGTCATATATCGGCACGACGGAGGCCATCAGAAATGTGACCCTCGAGGCCCAGGCCACCGGATACCTGAAGCGGCAGCTGGTCCCGGACGGCTCGGATGTCCGCAAAGGAACCCTGGTCTACCAGATCGATCCCCGCTACTACAAGGCGGCACTCGATCAATCCCAGGCGCAGAAGGAGAGGGACAAGGCCGCCCTGGAATATTCCCGGGTCAACCAGAGGCGCAACTCCCTCCTGGTCGTTCACGGGGATGTCTCGAAAGACGCCTACCAGCTCTCCACCAGTTCCATGCACCAGGCCGCCGCCACCTATCTCTCGGACAAGGCGGCCCTTGAAGCGGCCCGCATCAACCTCGACTACACCCATATCCGGGCCCCCTTCACCGGAAGGCTCGGCCGAAGCCAGGTCTTCACCGGAACCCTGATCGCCTCCGGAACCCAGATCAATACCCTGGTCCAGATGGATCCTCTCTATGTCACCTTCAACCCCGCCGAGCAGGATCTCCCCGATCTCCAGAATAGCCTGAGGATAGGTCCGGTGGCCGTCCTGGTCCACCCTCAGGGGGATCCGGAGCAGAGCTACCAAGGCCACCTGACCTTCCTCGACAATGTCGTGGACCGGACCTCCGGGACGATCATGGCCCGGGGGACCATTCCCAATTCAGGACTCCGGCTCGTTCCGGGGGAATTTGTCGAGGTGAGTGTGAGGCTGGGGACCCGTCCCCGGGCCCTTGCCATCCCCCAGGTGGCGGTCGGCTCGGGTCAGACCGGAAAATTTGTCTACCTCGTGGGGAAAAACAACACGGTGGTCCTTCGGCCGGTTCGTCTGGGAATGACGAGCGGAACACGGGTGGAGGTTCTGGAGGGACTCCGGGAGGGAGAGCTGGTCATCACGGGAAACCTCCAGAAGATCGGCCCGGGAATGGCGGTCTCACCCCAAAGGAAATCCTAGGGGTATTCTGACCAGGAGACTCCAGGAAGAACGTTTTTTGGTCGAGGCGCTCTCTCCGCCTTCTCCGGCACCGAAATGCCCCTCTCATCCACGGATCTCACCCATAAAGCCCGTCCCGATCCCGGGCCGGGGGTCCCCGGAAATCGCCGTCTTGATCCAACATTTGCCAATATGATCCCGCCCCAGGTTTTCAGACAGGCCATGACAACTTAGCTAATAGGGAACGTCCGGTCAAAAAGGCCTTCCGACCGGGGGGAAGACCCCCACTCCCTTCGGGGGTCATCTCAGGGGTGACCCGGAAGGGGGGTCTCCGGAGTGTGATCCGACCCCTCTGTCATGGAGCCTGATAACACAAGGATCTTTGGATTTAAAGGAAAAGGAGGAGAATCTCGCAGGGGGAGAGGCTGTGAGGCTGTGGGGGGGAGGACGATCCTTATCCCCCGCCTTTATCCCGGGAAAAATGAAGGGATCCGGGTCTTTCGCCAGAATTACGCGACCTTTGGCCATTTCCAGGGGAGCCGGTCGAAAGAGGCGGGGGGTGATCCTTTATGAGGAAGGATTGTCGACCCTACCCCTTGTCGAATCCGGAGCCGGAGTTTCTGCCTTCCCATACCCCGTGATCCCGATGATTGGCCTTCGGTTTCGGATGATTGGGGAAAAAGAAGGCCGGTCGAAGCCGTCCGCTCTTCTTGAAAATGAAGGCCACCTTCGAAAAGGCCTCCATGACATCGGGGTTGTCCTTGGAAAAGGGGAGATCGGAGGCATTCCAGATGTAAGCCGTCCCTTTTCCCTTCACGTATTGGACCTTCGCATTGGACGCCCCGCCGTTGATCTGGAAGATGATTTTCTTCACCTCGTACCTGGGAGGGTTCGTTCCGGGAATGGGCTTGAAATTGTAAATGGAGACCAGATTCTTATACTTCCCGGTAAGTTCCGTGGTGATCTTTCCATAGAAGGGGGCATAGAATTCATTCAGTGCCGAAATGACCTCCGCATGATCAGGCTGTTCCATGGGTTGGTATGAACACCCCGTCCCAAGGGACAGGAACGCGAGGATCAGGGAAAGAAAATAGATCCTTTTCATTTCCTACCTCCACTTCATCACTAATGACGATCCCACAAAGATAAACCTGTAATTCAAAGGGGGTATCCAAGCCTTACCAATTTGTTAAATAAAATAATAATAATTTTTAATTGAAAAAAATATACACCCGGATAAACGCATTGTCAACGTCCTACAAATGCCCAATTTTAGATCTTCATACATTAGGGCTCATAACCAGAACAGAAGGTTTATGCAAAGCCAAGTTTGAGGAAGAGCTCATCCAGCCGAGGGGTGCCGGAGAAAATACGGCAAACCCGGAGTCCAGGTCCCTTACCTACTATTTCGGCGTTATGGGGCGGATCTTGAGGAGGATTCAAGGAGGGTTTTTCAGAGAGTCTCGGAGGGAAAGTGGGCCCAAGGAACCGGTTGGGCCCAAAGGGCGTTATCGGTAAGCTTTCGGGAGACGACAGGAGAGGGCTTTCTGACCTTCCGGAAGGGTCCGGAGGCTAAACGAGCGGCCTCTTACGACGTCATCCGGTGCGTGGTTTTGACCGAAACGCCCCCGTGAATCATTCCCTGGAGGTACGGCTCGTAGAAGACGTAGGGAAAGCCCGGGTCGATGGCGCTCACCGAATCCAGCCTCTTCAACAGCGGCTCGGGAATCGTAAAGTCCAGGGATTTCAGGTTGTCCTCAAGCTGGGAAACCTTTGTGGCGCCGATGATGGCCGCTCCCAGGGCGGGACGGGCCACGACCCAGTTGAGGGCCACCTGGGCCATGCTCCGGCCAAGCTCCCTGGCCACCTTTTCAAGCTCGGAGACGATCGCCCAGTTCCGGGTCGTGAACTTTTCAACCGACGGATTCCCGGAGTCCTTCATGGTCTCAAGGCGCCCTTCTCCTTGATGGCCCGTCCCCGAACTCTCCTGACGATACTTCCCGGTCAGAAGGCCCCCGGAAAGGGGACTCCAGGCCATGATCCCCATGCCGCACTCGTGGCAGAGACGGACGAACTCGCGCTCGATGTTTCGCTCGGCCAGGGAGTATTCCAGCTGGAGGGTGCAGAGTGGCGCCCATCCCCGCCATTCGGCCAGGGTCTGGGCGCGGGAAGCATACCAGGCTGGCGTATCGGAAAGCCCCACATAACGGACCTTTCCCGACCGGACAAGATCGTCCAGGGTCCGCATGACTTCCTCGACCGGGGTGACGGTGTCCCAGGCATGCAGAAGATAGAGATCGAGGTACTCCGTTCTGAGGCGTTTTAAAGATCCTTCGACTGCCCGCATGATGTTTTTCCGCCCGTTGCCTCCGGCATTGGGATTTCCTGGTTCGGCGGAGAAGCTGAACTTTGTCGAGATGACCGCCCGGGTTCGAACCTTCCGGTCCGCGATGAACTCTCCGAGCCAGCTCTCGCTTGTCCCGCCGGTATAGAGGTCGGCCGTATCGAAAAAGTTTCCTCCGGCATCGAGGTAACGGTCGAAGATCGCCTTTGAGGAAGGTTTGTCGGCTCCGGTCTTCCACTCGGTCCCGAAGGTCATGGTTCCCAGGGCGAGCGGGCTGACCTTGAGCCCGGAGCGTCCCAGGGTTCTATAGGATTGAAGGGACATTTTCATTCCTCCATGGTATCAGTCAGATGAGAAATCAGGGCTGATTGATCGTGGGGCATTTTATTGATCGAACCAGGAAACTCGGGCGGAGAATCCTCCGTGTGAACCAATTGTTCAAAGTATACCTTACGGCCCAAGATGTTTTGTAAGGGGAGAATCAGGAAGACCGGAGCTGATTTTTGGGTCGAGGGGTCAAACTGCGAGTGAAGATGGTGGTCGGAAAGCCAGTGGACCTTTTCCAGGCGATTTTCTTCCGGTATGAGCCGTATTAATGCCAGGGGCAATGATCGAACACGTCAGACACTCAGGGGGCACAAGTCCCAACGGTGACCCACCGTTATGCCACTTTGCCTCAACCCATCTCTCTTGAACGCCCTTGCGGTCTGGTCAGGGCTTTTCCTTCTAAAATCACAAAAAATGACAGGGGATCTCGGCTAAAGCGAGAAAATGGTTGAAAATACTGGAGCGGGAAACGGGATTCGAACCCGCGACCCTCGCCTTGGCAATGGGAAAATTCCGGGTTTTGACGAGGAGTGATCTCTGATGCTCAGTGGTTATAGAATGTTTCCTGTCAATGGTTCCTACGATATTTCACCGTTTTATCGACGATGATGGATTTTGCCGTTTTTGACCCCGAACGGACACCAAAACAGACACCGGAATTTCTTCGAAACGATTGCCGAAGCCGGTCATCAAAGGATCGTTCTCATGCATGTGACAGGAGAATGGACTAAAAAGGAACCTCTCAACCGAAAACTCACTATGGGAACCAAGACGAGCCAGCCGCAAGGTGGCTCCATCGACTTTTCGATAGATCAGCAGCAGATCGGATTTGATATGACACTCGCGATAGCCGCCCCAATCACCGCTCAAGTCATGATCCCTGTAGTGAGCTCCAAGTGGCTGGTCTTGGACCAACAACACCAAGACATTCGCCAGGTCAGACTCCAGGGTCGCTTTATGTTTCCCTCTAATTTCTCGCTTAAAGTCTCTTTTGAAAGCAGAAGAACGTTCAATCGTCCGCATTCATGTCTGCCATCAACGAATCGACGGTAGTAAACCGATCTCCCTTTCCCCTTTCAAGTTCTTTAATCGCTTTTCGTGTCGTTGCATGCATTTTCTGGAGCAAAGTGGACAGGGATTCTGATTGAAAATGGACACCGATTCTGAAACAAAGTGGACAGCAGTTCTGGTCCAAAGTGGACACCCATTCTGGAGCAAAGTGGACACCTGAGGACC